>Ga0302157_10001262_pt1 | contig 31517 bp, 25 predicted proteins | sample I_Bog_N3_3_FD_193502 | JGI IMG/M metagenome (GOLD analysis project Ga0302157, IMG submission 193502) | Peat permafrost microbial communities from Stordalen Mire near Abisko, Sweden - I_Bog_N3_3 | ecosystem: Environmental > Terrestrial > Soil > Wetlands > Peat | place: Sweden: Abisko, Stordalen...
TTGTGGCGGGATTTCAACCGGAAAATCGTTCATAGGCGCGGTACCTCCTGGCCTGCACTGTACCAGGGAAAGATGAACGAAGTGTTAGCAGGGCATAGGCCGGTCGTTACATACATACGTGTGCACCGCCCCTCACCCCGTCCCACCAACCCGCAAGGCCCGTCCGCCCTCGCCACCCAGCGCGTTGCGCAACGCCGACAGCAGCGCGACCACCGAGGGCAAGGCGCGCGGCGGCCGTCCGGCCACGGATCGTTCCGGCGTCTGCAGGAACCACCGCACCGGGCGCAGGTCCGGATCGGCGCGCCGCACGGAAAACGCGCCGTCCGCGGCCATGATCGTTACCGAGTCATCGTCAACAACGACCCGCCCCGGCACCGCCCACAAATGCAGGCAGTCCAGCAGCAGCATGCGCAGTTCGGCATCCGTCAAAGCTGCGGGCCGGCGAACATCTCGTCGGCGACCTTGCGGTGCTGCCACTTGCCGTCGTCCAGGCTGCCCTTGAACACGCCTTGTTCCACCACGACTTTGCCGCGCAGCAACGTCAGGCAGGGCCAGGCCTCCATCTTGCGGCCCTCCCAGGGCGTGTAGTCGGCCTCGTGCAGTTCGCTCGCGGAGATCACCCGTTGGTCCGCCGGATCCAGCACGCAGATATCGGCATCCGACCCCGCCGCCAGCGCGCCCTTCCGCGGATACAGCCCCATGATCTTCGCCGCATTGGTGGAGACGAGATCGACATAACGCTGTAACGAATAGCCGCGGTTGCCGACCATTTCGGTGTACATCAGCGCGACCCGCGGCTCGACCCCCGCATTGCCGCCCGTGGTGTCGTCGATTCGCGATCCCTGCAATTTCTTCGCCAACGTGCAACAAATTTCATCCGTTGCGACACAATTGATCGCGCCGTTCAGAGTCCCCGCCCACAGCGCCGCCTGATCCTCGGGCGACTTCAGCGACGGATAGGTGTGATAGATCTGGCCACGCGGCTTCTTGTAGTCCTCGCTGGTATAAAGCATGTACTGGTGCAGCGATTCCCCATAGATCGGTGTGCCGCGCGAACGCGCCTCGTGGATCGCGGAAACACCCGTTCCGGCGCTGACATGCATCATGTACAGCGCGGTGCCCGGCACTTTCTCGGCCAGGCGGATCACCCGGCGGAAGGAAATATCTTCGGACAGCGTATTGTGCACCTCGGCCAGGTGTTCGAAGCCGGTCCGGCCCTCGCGGATCAGCTTGCCGTACATGTGCATCACGATGTCATTGTCCTCGGAATGAATCACGCCGAGGCCCTTGTTCGCCGCCAGCACCTGGAAAATTTCCCAGATGTCGCCGAAATCCACCATGCGCCCTTTGCGGCTCGGCGTGATGTCGGTGGTGAAGATTTTCACGGTGGGAAAGCCGGCCTGGATCGCCTCGCCGATCTGGCCGGGCAGATCGACCGGCAGCGCGCCCTCCACCATGATGTGCTGCGCGTAATCGCAGGCGCAGTGGCCTTTCCAGTCGGCCTCGCGCTTTTCGATCGCATCGCGCACCGTGGCGCCCTGGCTCGCGCGCGTGAAATCGATCATCGTGGTGGTGCCGCCATGCACCGCGGCCTTGCTCACCACGTCGGGCGGTTCGGTCAGCCCGGCGCTGCCGTCCGGGTTGGGCAGATGCCACTTGCAGTGCACATGCGGATCGATGCCGCCGGGCATCACGATCTTGCCGCCAGCGTCGATCAGGCGCGCACTCGCGGGGACCGGCAGGCTGCCCTTGGCGGCAACCGCGACGATCTTTTCGCCCGCGATGGCGATGTCGTAAGCGCCAACTCCTTGCGGCGTGACCACCGTATCGCCACGGAGTACCAGATCGACCATGGGTTCTCTCCATCCTGCTGGCGCCATGGTTAGGCGTATTGCGGCGAGTGGCAAGAGCGGCGATCCGCCCTTGCCGGCCGGTTCTACTCCTGCGGATACCGCCAGGGCTTCTCGGGCTGTTTGGCGTCCTCGTCGATCGTCCAGTTCGGAATCGAAAGCCCGGGGGACACATCGGAAAACACCATTCGCAGCCGCGATCCGATCCCGACCTTCTTCACCATCTCCGGCGGCGCGAACTTCCCGTCCGGCGTCATCAGGTTTCCCGCCACCCGCAACGCCTCATGCTCCGACGGCTGGCCTTTTTGCGTGTCCAGATCGACCAGGAGCAACATATAGGGTGTCACCGCCTTGAAGGCCGGCTGGATCGCGTGGTGCACTTCGTTGTAGGAATGCACCTCGCCCTTGCCCTCCACCGGCACCCAGGTCGATTTCGGACTGGAACACCACGGACACCCCGAGGTCGGCGGGTACCGCACCAAGGAACACTCATCGCATTTCTGCAAATGAAAATTGTGCTCTGCGCAGTGCTTGAAATAGGTGACGTTCTCGCCGTCCAAGTCGTCGATCGTCAGCGCCATTCCCAGATATTCGCCACGTACTGGCATCGTTCGGTCCTCCCCTCAGGCGCCGCGGCGCATGACCATGGCCGATCCGGTCATCGGATTGGCCCAGCCGAGATTGGCGGTGACTTCGATATCCTTCACCTGACGGCAACCGCCCTCGCGGTAGTCGTAGCTGTGCAGGCGCTTGCCGTCCGGCCCGACCGGGCAGGAATCGTCAACGTCGTGCCGCAACTGGCGCACGTTCTCGATCACCATGTTCATCCCGTGTGTGTAACCTTCGCACAGATGCCCACCAGACGTGTTCTGCGGCCGCCGCCCGCCCAACCTTGTGATGCCCGACGATACGTATTCGCCGCCCTCGCCCTTCTTGCAGAAACCGTAATCCTCCAGTTGCAGCATGGAGGTGAAGGTGAAGGCGTCGTAGGCGCCGACCGCATCGATATCCTCCGGCCCGACACCGGAATTCGGCCACAGAATGTTTTTCGCATAGTAGCCGGCGACGGTGGAGATCGGCCCGTGCTGATAGTGCATGTCCATCCGCGGCTTGCTGCACCGCCCGACGATCCCGCGGATCAGCGGCGAGACGTGGCGCATGTCCTTCGCCCGTTCTGCTGACGTGACGATAATCGCGGTCGCGTTGTCGGTTTCCACGCAGCAATCCAGCAGGTGCAGCGGCTTGCAGATGATGCGGCTGTTCAGCACGTCATCCACCGTATAGCGCTTCTTGTAATAGGCCTTCGGATTATTCGATGCGTGTTCCGAATGCACGACTTTCACCATCGCCACCTGTTCCGGCTTGGTGCCGTAGTCGTACATATGCCGCATGAAGGTCGGCGCGAAGCTCTGCCCCGCGCTCTGCCAGCCATAGGCACGATTGTGGAGCGCATCGCCATTCACCGGCGCCAGCGACCGGGCCCCGGTGCCGCCGATGCGCACCTGCGAAAATCCGTTCATGGATCGGAAGATCGCCACGCACTTGCACAGCCCGGCTTCCATGATGCCGATGGCAAGCCCGATCAGCGCCTCGGTGGACGATCCGCCGCCGATGCAGTCCATGTAGAAATTCAACCGCGTGCCGATGTCGCCCGCAATGAAGGTCGCGGACGTGCTGTCGTTACCGGAGTAATCCAGCATTCCGTCGATGTCGGTCGCCTTGATCCCGGCGTCCGCAATCGCGTTGCGCAGGGCCCAGCTTCCCATCGCCCGCGTGGTCTTGTCGGAGCCACGCGTATAAGTGGTCTCCCCCACTCCCACGATCGCGTACTTATCGCGCAGGTATTTGGGCGTGGTGGTGTCGGTATCCGCTGGTAGCGGCATGTGCGTATCCCCCCTCTGTCTTGTCCCGGGGGAAGGCTGAACGGGTTGGCGTTGTCCGTCAACTCGGTTTGGCGTGTGGCGGGCACCTTTGCACGCTTGCCTGGACCTGATAAAAACCGGCGGCGGCGATGCCCGCGATCAGAAAACAGTCAACATGGGTGCGATGAAAGCAGTTTCAGTCATAACAGTGTCACTGTTGCTCCTGGCGAACGCATTTGCTTTGGCGCTCGCATCGAACGGTTTCGTCGCGCTGGCCGCGGCAGCCGCGGTCCTGCCATATGTCTTGATCGCCACGCTGGCACTCGGCGTGATCGCACTGGTCACGATCCTGGCCGCGCGAACACCCGCCGGCGGCAACCGCGCCGCTGCGACCCCGGCGCAGCCCGTGGCCGCTCCCACGAAGGCACCGCAGGCCGACGCCGAGATCGTCGGCTTCCTGGCAACCCTGCAAGCAAAAGGCCGCCTGGTCGATTTCGCCATGGGCGACATCAACGCCTACAACGACGCCCAGGTTGGCGCCGCGGCCCGCGTCGTGCACGCCGGCATCAAATCCGTGTTGGATGAGCACTTCCGCATCCGCCCGGTCCAGGACGGCGCCGAACAATCGGCCGTGCAAGTGCCAGCCAACTACCCGGCCGACGAGTATCGCCTCCTCGGAAAGATCAGCGGTCAGCCCCCGTTCTCTGGCACGCTGGTGCATCACGGCTGGAAGACCGACGTCGTGAAACTGCCGACGATCCTGCGCGGCTCAACGGATCGGCTTCCGGTGATCGCGCCGGCCGAGGTAGAACTCAAATAGACGGCCCCGAACTGGCGTCGCGCAACCAGGACCCTAACCCATGACCCGCCGTTTCAGTCTCGGAATCGACCTTGGCACTTCCAACAGCGCGATTGCGGTCTGCGACCTCGACAGCGACCAAACCAGGATCGTCGAAGTTGCCCAGATCGTCGGCCAGACTCAGATCGGCGAAGGGCCGACGCTCGCATCCGCCCTGTACCTGCCCCACCCCGCGGAATTCCCCGGCGGGCTCGCGATGCCCTGGGCCGAGGCCGGAGACACCGCGATCATCGGCCAGTTCGCCCGCGACCACGGCGCTCTGGTGCCGGATCGTCTCATCACGTCGGCCAAGTCCTGGCTGTCCAACCCGCATATCGACCCCAGACAGCCGCTGCTGCCCTGGCAATCCGACCTCAAAGACGGGAAGCTGTCCCCCTTCGAATGTTCCAGACGTTACCTGCAACACCTCAAACAGGCGTTTCTGTATAGCGAAGGGCGGCAAGGGCGCGCATGGGACCTGTCCGAAGGCCAGATCGTCCTCACCGTTCCCGCCTCCTTCGACGAGGTGGCGCGAAGCCTGACCGCCGAGGCGGCCAAAGCCGCGGGTCTCGGCGACGTAACATTGCTGGAGGAGCCGCAGGCGGCATTTTACGCCTGGACCGCGCAGACCGGGAAGACCTGGCACCATCTGGTTGCCCCGGGGGACGTCATCTTTGTCTGCGACGTCGGCGGTGGGACGGCCGATTTCAGCCTGATCGCCGTCACCGATGTCGAAGGCCGCGTCGAACTGGAACGCATCAGCGTCGGCGAGCATATCCTGCTCGGCGGCGACAACATGGACCTGGCACTCGCCTACACCGTCAGAGCCAAATTGGATGCCGAGGGGAAGACGCTCGATTCGTGGCAGTTCCTGGCGCTCAGGCACGCGGTATCGAAGGCCAAGATCACCCTGTTCGAGGATAACGCGCTGACCGAAGCGCCGATCGCAATCCCCGCGCGGGGATCAAGCTTGTTTGCCTCCACGATTTCGACATCGCTCGATCGCGCCACCTTGGAGCAGGTTGTGCTGGACGGGTTTTTTGCCAAGACGAGCCTTGACGATCTGCCAATTGACGCCCGCAGGGGCGGGTTGCAGGAATTCGGCCTGCCTTATGCCTCCGATCCGGTGGTCAGCAAGCATATCGCGCGCTTCCACGCCCGCAGCCTGCAGAACGTCAAAGCGAGCGAGAAACTCGCCGCACTGGTCGGTTGGGGTGCCGCGACCCGCACACTGATGCCGACCGCGGTGCTGTTCAATGGCGGCGTGTTCAAGGCAGCGGCAATTCGCGCTCGGGTGCTCGATCTTCTGGCATCCTGGAACGGCGGCCAACCGATCCGGGAACTGCAAGGGTTTGCGCCGGATCTCGCCGTCGCACGCGGTGCGGCGATCTACGGACGGCATCGCGCGACCGGGCAGGGCATGCGCATCAAGGCTGGCGCGGCGCGGTCCTATTACATCGGCCTGGAGACCTCGATGCCCGCCATTCCCGGCTACCGGCCGCCGGTGAAGGCACTCTGCGTCGTGCCCCAGGGCATGCAGGAAGGCACCGACCTGCTGATCGAAGGCCGCGAGTTCGGCCTTGTGACCGGCCGCCCGGCGGATTTCCGTTTCTTTTCGTCCTCCGTGCGCAGTGGCGACGTTCCGGGTCAGGTTCTTCCCGACGCCGAACGAGCACTCGAGGAGACCAGCCTCCTCGAAATCGAGATTCCGGCGCTCGACGACTTTCCGGCCGGGCAGGTGGTGCCGGTCCGTATCGATGCGGTCGTGACGGAACTGGGCACGCTGGAACTCTGGATGCAGCACGTGAATTCGAACCGCCGCTGGAAAGTTGAATTCCAGGTCCGCACGGAATAGGATCAGGTCGGTTTCGATGGCTCAAGCCCGTTACTCTATCGGCATAGACCTTGGCACGACCAACTCCGTGCTGGCTTCCGTGCCGATGGTTGGTGCGGCGCCGCCTGAAATTCTCCCGATCCCGCAATGGGAAAGCCTGGTCGGCCTGTCGGAGGGACCGACCCTTCCATCGTTCCTCTATCTGCCGGAGGACGCGGTCGCCGAACAGCTTCGGGGCCGGGATGAGGCCACCGGCGCGTGGATCGTCGGCCGCTTTGCGCGGACAAAGGCGGGCGAAACCCCCGAACGCGTGGTTCATTCCGCAAAATCCTGGCTTTGCCACCATGCGGTTGACCGGCTGGAGCCGATTTTGCCGTGGGGATCAACGGATCTGCCGCGCGAGCAGAAGATTTCGCCGGTTCGCGCCGCCGCGCTGATCCTCAACTATCTGCGCGGCGCCTGGGACCGCCGGTTCGCCGGGGCCGGCTTGGCCTTCGGCGATCAGGACATTACCATCACCGTTCCCGCATCCTTCGATGCGGCGGCGCAGCGGCTGACACTGGCTGCTGCCGAGGAGGCGGGATACCCCGCCCGTGTCCGGCTGCTCGAGGAACCGCAGGCGGCCTTCTACTGCTGGCTGGAAGGGCACGATCCGGCCAGGGATCTGTGGCAGCCGGGCGCCGACGGGGTGCGGCACGTGCTGGTGGTCGATATCGGCGGTGGCACCTCGGACTTCAGCCTGTTCGAACTGCGCCCGAACGCGGCGAACCCGATCCCCGCCATCCAGCGCGTGGCCGTGAGCGGCCATATTCTCCTCGGCGGCGATAATATCGATCTGGCCCTTGCCCATCGGGTGGAACGGCAGTTGACCGGCGGGGCAACCGCCCAATTCTCCGGTGCGCGGTGGGAACAATTGGTCTCCGCCTGCCGCAATCTGAAGGAGCAGGTGCTGGCGGGGACCGGCGCGCCGGACGACCCGTTCTCCGTCGCGGTGGCCAGCCGCGGGTCCGGGTTGTTCGGCGGCGCGCAGACGGCGACGCTGACCCGAGGGGACATTGAAAGCCTGTTGCTGAACGGGTTCTTTCCCGATTGCGACAAGGCGGCGCGGCCGCACCAGAGGCAGGGCGCGCTACAGGAATGGGGGCTGCCCTATGCCACCGACAGCGCGGTCACCCGGCACCTCGCCGACTTCCTGAAGGATCGCCCGCGCGTCGATGCGGTGTTGTTCAACGGCGGGTCGGTCACGCCGGCGATGCTGCGCCAACGGATCCGCGCGCAGATCGGCCGGTGGCAGGACGGCGCCGAACCCCTTGTTCTGGACAATGCCGACCCGGCGCTCGCGGTGGCGCGGGGGGCCGCGCGCTATGGCGCCCTGGTGAACCGGCAGACGGCCCTGATCGCGGCGGGCGCGGCCAGAGCCGTGTTTCTGGAAGTTCAGGCGTCGGCGCCGCGGGATGGTCAGCAGACGAGCCTTTCCCTCGTCTGCATCCTGCCACGCGGCGCCGCGCCCGAGGCGGTGTTTGAAATCACCGTTCCCGGTCTGGAAATCCGCACCGATCAGCCGGTGCGTTTCAGAGCCTTTTCGTCAACCCGGCACGGAAGCAGCAGAGCCGGGGATATCGTGGATCGGTTCGCCAACTCGGTTGACCCGCTGCCGTCGTTGCAGACAGTCATCAGAACCGGAGGGCCGCCAGGCTCCGCGACGCGTGGGAGCGTGCCGGTCCGGCTGGTCGCGAAGCTGAACGCGCTGGGTCTGCTGCAGGTCTCATGCGTCAGTCTGGGCCCCGACGGGCCGCAGATCTGGCCACTGGAATTCAACTTGCGCCCCAACGAGCAGGCCTCCGCCGTGGCGGCGCCCGCCGCCCCGGTTGCAGCGAATGCGACGGCGGATACGCTGGCCGCGGCGCAGAAACGAATCGGGGTGCGATTTTCCCGTCCGGTCCGCACCGCGGACAAGCCGGCGTCGGGCCAGCTTTTCAAGGACCTGGAACGGATCCTTGGCCTGCCGAGGAACGCCTGGAACGGCCCGCTGCTGCGCGCGCTCTGGCATGCCCTGGTTGAGCGGCTGGAGGGACGCGGACTGTCGGTTGAGCACGAGGAGACCTGGCTCATCCTCGCCGGGTTCCTGCTGCGTCCGGGGTTCGGCGTCGGCGGCGATGAGCTTCGCATCGACAGCCTGTGGCGGCTGCACGGGACCGGGCCCCGCTTTCCCGGCCGGCGGATCAAGGTTCAGGAATACATCCTCTGGCGCCGGGTGGCCGGCGGGCTGTCGCGCGAACGCCAGACCCGGCTGCTGACGGGCGAGCTGGACCGGCTGCGCAGCGGCAAGGCACCGGAGGAGTTGGTGCGGCTGGCGGGCGCGTTGGAACGCCTGCCGATCGAGACGAAGGTGGGTTTGATCACCGCGTTCATCGACACCGCGGCCGCGCTGGCCGATGCGGGCCGGCCGTGTGCGGCGTATTTCTCCGCACTCGGTCATCTGCTCAACAGAGCGCCGCTGCGGGCCGGGCCGGAGACGGTTGCTCCACCCGAACTCGTCGGGCGCGCCTACGCGGCGTTTTCCGGGTTTGATTGGGCTGCGCCTTTGTTGGTGGATATGCAGACCCTGTTCCTTCGGGCGGCACGCGTCGTCGGCGACCGAAGCCTGGACGTGCCCGCGCCGCTGCGCACCCTCATTGCCGGCAAGCTGGAACAGGCCGGCGTTCCCCTCGGCCGGGTGGGTAAGATCAGGGGTTACGAGGCGTTCGGACGGGCCGACCAGATGAGCCTCTACGACGAGGTTTTGCCGCCGGGCCTGATCCTTGGGGCGGTCAACGACGAGGCGGACGGTCAGGCAGGGGAATGATTTGTTTGAAACGAGACCGTCACTACGGCAACGTTCAAATTTTTCCCGCTCCCCCCAACCCAATCCCACAAGGGGAGGGGGGAGTCTTCGGTGTTTTCTCCAGCCACGCCGCTACTCTGACCCCCATGGGCTCAAGCTCAGCCTTGGCGAATTGGCGGCGGCTGTCCAGTCACGGTGTCAACGCACTAAGCGCCCCGCCAGTCCAGCACGAAACGACAACAGCTATCGCCGCGTGCCTCGCAGCTTGTCTCGGCGACCCTGGCGGCCGGTGAGACCAGCACCTGGAACAGCCGCTGGAACACCGCGGCGTGCCAGGCGCAGACCGGTTCGGTCGCTCGTTCGCCGGCGCAGAGCGGGTTGCCGGTCAGTTCAAACACAGTCGGCGGACCCGCACAACCCGAGAAACGTCCGGAGCCGGCAAAGGTCCAGGCATGCGCCCCGATCGCCGGCACCAGCACCCGAGCGGCAAGCCGCGCCGGCAGGATTTTCAGCAGGGCTTGTGCTGGCCTGGGGATGCGGTGGGCCAGGATATAATCCGCGGTCAATCGCCCGGCCTCCGCCATCAGCAGCATGCCCTCGCCTTCAGGGGCCACCGAACGCACGGTCTGGTGCAGGCGCGCCACACGATGCTCCTCCACCATGGTCGTTGGTGGCGTGTCGAGCCACTCTGCCACGCCCGCCGCGGCGAAGGCCGGCGCTGAAAGCCGCGTCAGACCCGCGGCTTTCAGCGCCGCCATCAGTTGCAGAACGGCGTTCGGTCCGATCCTGGCGGGATCAATGGACGTGGTCTGCGTGAACGTCATCCGTTTCCGCCATGTGTTCGGTGCCGCCACCGCAGGCCATCACCGAAGCCGGAATGACTCGGGCCTTGGCCTTGCGGGTCTTGTCCGCCGCGGCTTCCCAGTCCGCGGTCTGCGCCTCGGCGAGCTTGCGGCCCTCATCGAAGTGGAAGTTGACCTTCTTCTTCGACTGCGGTCCCCAGTAGCCGACCTTGCCGAGGTCATAGAACTTGCGTTCGAAACCGGATTTCAGGAAGGCTTTGAGGCAGCCCAACAGATAGCGCCGGCGCTGGCCGGTTCCGGCCCAGGGGTAGGAGAACAACGCCTTCTTCATGTAGAAGCGGCGGTAGTTGTTCATGACGCGGTCGAGCAGTTCGCTGCGGTCCATCGCCGCAGGCTTGATGATCGGCGTCACGAAGTTGTATTTGTCGAAGTCGAAGATCTCGACCTTGTCCTTCATCTCCTGGAACAAGGACGTGAAGGGCCAGGGCGTGTACATCGACCAGTTGGCGAGGTCGGGCTTCCATTCCATCGCCATGCGGTAGGTTTCTTCCAGCGTCTCGGCGGTTTCGTTTTCCAGGCCGACGATGAACTGCGCTTCCACGACGATGCCGGCGTCGCGCAGCAGCTTGATCGCCTTCTTGTTGTCGGCGATCTTGGTTTCCTTGTTGAACAGGTCGAGCTTCAGCTGCGCCGCGGCTTCCGTTCCGAGCGAGACATGGATCAGGCCGGCTTTGCGGTAGAGGGGAAGGTACTCCTCGTCGCGCAGGATGTCGGTGACGCGGGTGTTGATCCCCCACAGGACCTTTTCGTTCAGCCCGCGCTCGATCAGCAGTTCGCAGAACTGGATGAACTTCTTGCGGTTGATCGTCGGTTCCTCGTCGGCGAGGATGAAGAAGCCGATGTCGTATTTCTTGTAAAGCGTTTCGATCTCATCGACGACCTTTTTCGGGTCGCGCACACGGTAGTCGCGCCAGAACTTCCACTGTGAGCAGAACGAGCAGGTGAAGGGGCAGCCGCGCGCCATGTTCGGGATCGCGACCCGGCAGTTCAGCGGGATGTAGCGGTATTTGTCCCACTCCAGGATGCCCCAGTCGGCTTCGATGGCATCCAGGTCCTTGACGGTCGGGGCCGCGGCGGTGGCGACGATCTTCTGGTCGGCGGTATACGCGATGCCCTTGATGGTCTTGCGATCTTCTGGCCAGCGGCCCGTGTCGATGGTCCGGATCACGTCGAGCAGGATCTCCTCGCCCTCGCCGCGCACGATAGCGTCGATCCAGGGCGCCTCGGTCAGCACCTGCTGATACATGAAGGTGGCGTGGATGCCGCCCAGGATGGTGATCGCGTCGGGATGCACCTCCTTGGCGATTTCCAGGGCCCGTTCGGCTTTGTAGATCGAGGGCGTGATGGCGGTCGCGCCGACCACGTCGGGTTTTTCCTCGGCCAGGATGGCGCGCAGCGCGTCGTCCGACAGGTTGTTGGTCATCGCGTCGATGAAGCGGATGTCGGAGAAGCCGGCCCCTTTCAGCGAACCCGCCAGATAGGCGGCCCAGGCGGGCGGCCAGTTGCCGGCGATCTCGGCGCCGCCGGAGTGGTAGTTCGGATGGATCAGCAGGATACGCAAAGGCCCAACTCCCCGGTTGTCACCCAAAAGTGACGCTGGGGGTGTCAACCCGCATTGACTCAGATCAAGGTGAGGGACGCTTGCGCCCGACCGCTGCGTCGAGGGCCTTAAAACCCGAACGCCAGCCCGCCGCCGGCTGGCCGGCACGATAACGCCCGGACAAGCCGGGACGGACTCCACCGATGCCAATCAGGCGCTGGGACAGGAGCCGCACGGCGGCACGATTCGATGTGTCAATAGCCGGTATCGGTGTCCTTGCCTTCGTTCATGATCGCGTAGAGCCGGTCCATCTCCACGTCGAATTCGGCCCACAGCGCCGCCCCCTCGGCCGGCGGCAGCAGGCCCTTGGCGTAGCGGAAGGCATTATCCTCGCGGATAACGGACGACATATCCGGCCACGGCATTTCCTTCGCCGACTTGACCAGGGCCAGCGCGGCATGCAGCCGGCCGCGCACCAACACGAGCTCCTCCTCGGTGAGCTGTTGCGCCGGGGCGGGTGAGGGGCCTCCAAACAGGTCTGGTTGCGATGCGCTCATGGCCGCCAGTCTAGCAGGCATCTCCGAGTCGGCCCAGCCTTGGCAGACGACAGCCTTGGCAAACGCCCGCGAATCACCCATCGTGCGGCTGTGACAACCGGCTGGCGACACGACAGGTTACCGGAGATCGTGCGCGCCCTCGCCTTGCGGCCGCGGCACGAGGCGTTGCGTGGTCACATCACCGAATTACTGCGGTCGGGCTTCGACGCGCCGTATGAGGAAATCGGTCACGAGGTCTATCTGCTGGACCGCAGTGGCCGCATCGACACGATGTGGGGCGCCACGGTCATCGAGTTGAAGAGCGACCTGCGGCGCGAACTGAACGACGTGCTCGCGCGCATGCCGGATTACCTCGCCGATGCCGCTCGGCGGTCCCGAAGTCCGCGTCCGGTGACCGGGCTGGCAACCGACGGCGCCACGTTCATCGCCTATGTGCTGCGCGACGGCACGCTGCGGGAACTGGCGCGGTATGCCACTGACCCGGAGCGTCGGAACGAGTTGCTGGCCTGGCTGGAACTGCTGCTCTCCGACACGCCGGATCTCGTGCCGGAGCCACGCGTGGTGGCGCAGCCCTTTGGTCGCAACAGCGTGATCTTCGGCCGCAGCCGCATGACGCTGGAGGCGTTGTGGGCCGAACTGCGCGACCATCCCGAGGTGAGGCTGAAGCGGGAGCTGTGGGACGGGCTGTTGCGTGAAGCCTATGGCGAGGACGTCGGCGACGATTCGCTGTTCCTGCAGCACACCTACCTGACCGTTGTCGTAAAGGCGATCGCCGCGCGCGTGCTGGACCTGCCGGTAACCGACCCCGCGGCGTTGCTGTCGGGCCGCGCGCTGGCGGACGAGGGCATACTGGGCGCGGTGGAAGCCGATTTCTTCGACTGGCCCCTGCGGCTGCCGGCCGGGTCGGATCTGGTGCGTCACGTCGCGCTGCAAACCGCCCGCTTCCGCCTGGCGGACGTCGAAACCGACGTGCTGAAAATCCTGTATGAAAGCCTGGTCGATCCGGACCAGCGCCACGACCTGGGGGAATATTACACGCCGGACTGGCTCGCCGCGCGGATCGTCACGGCGGCCGTGGAGCAGCCGTTGCAGCAGCGGGTGCTCGATCCGGCGTGAGGGTCCGGCACGTTTCTGTTCCATGCGGTGCGGCGCCTGATCGCCGCCGCCCGCGCGGCCGGGTGGCCGGCGGCGCGCATCATCGATGCATGCTCGGAACAAGTGCGTGGCCTGGACGTGCACCCGGTGGCGGTCACCCTGGCGCGTGTGACGTGGCTGCTGGCGCTGGGAAACCTGATCGCCGAGCGGCCGGCGCGGCTGAACGTTCCGGTGTTCCTGGGCGACGCGATGCAGTGGAACCTGCGCCGTTACGTCGATCGGGCGGACGTGCTGGTGGAGGTGCCAGGCTCGGCGCCATTACAGATACCCACCGGCTTTGCCGAGGACCAGGCGCTGTTCGAACAGGGCCTGGAGGCGCTCAACCAGGGGCTGGCGGACGATGCGGCGCCGGAAACCGTTGGCCGTGCCTTGCACCGGATCGAGGGCGCGACCGCGGCTGACGCCGGCGCGATGACGTCCACCTATGCGCGTCTGCTGGAATTGTATCGCGAGGGGCGCAACGGCATCTGGACCTTCGTGTTGCGCTATCCCGGCCGGAGCAACTGGCGGACGTGCTGATCGGCAATCCACCCTGGATCGTTTACCGCCATCTCAGCGCCGGCATGAAGGACCGGCTGCGCGACGGGCTGCGCGCCTACGATCTATGGGTCGGCGGCAATCTGGCGACGCAGCAGGACATGTGTGCGCTGTTCTGGGCACGCAGTGCGGAGCGCTATTTGGTGCCCGGCGGGCGGATTGCCTTCGTGCTGCCCTTCGCGGTGCTGAATGCGCCAGTATTTGCCGGGCTGCGAAGCGGGCGGATGCGCCAAGTTGAGGTCAAGGTGACCGGCGCCTGGTCGCTGGAACGCGTCTGGCCGATCTTCGGCGCGCAATCGGGTAGCAGCACCACCAGCACCTGCGTGTTGTTCGGCCGGCGCGGCCCCGCGGGTTCCCTTCCGGCAGAGATGGACCGATGGGTGGGGCATCTGCCGCGGCGCGACGCCAATGATGCGGAGGCCGACCGATCGTTGACCCATGGCCGCACGCCCTGGCCACGGCCGCGGACGCTGGTCGGGGTTTCCCCGTACCGCGCCAGATTCCGGCAAGGCGCCACGATCGTCCCCCGGCGCTTCTTCATTGTCGATCCGGAGCCGGTCAGCCGGCTCGGCCCCCGCCGCGATGCGCCGCGGATGCGTGGACGGGTCGGGCCATTGGACAAGCATCCCTGGACAACGGTGGAACCACCGCATGGACCGATCGAGGTACGGTTTCTTCATGAAATCGTTCTCGGCGAAAGCATCGCGCCTTTCCGGCTGCCGGCGACCGTGAACGGCGTCCTTCCCCTCGATGGTGAAAAACTGTTGGATGCCGCCGCCGCACGCGATGAAGGGTATCGCTACCTGGCAGCCTGGTTGCGGGACGTGGAAGGAAAATGGGCAGCGCATTGCAACAAGAAACCAGATGGCGCGCCGCGCATGACGTTGCTCGCGCAACTGAATCACATGCGTAAGCTTTCATCGCAGATTGAACAGTCAAAAATCCGCGTACTCTATACCGCGTCCGGAACCCGCCTGAGTGCGGTGGCGGTTTCCTGCCGCACATCCATTGTCGAGCACAAGGCCAATTGGGCGCCGGCGCGCTCGGCCCATGAGGCACGTTATCTCGTGGCACTGCTCAACAGCGCCGCCGCATTGGCCAAGATTACCGATCTCCAGTCGCATGGCCAACGCGACAAGCGCGATTTCGACAATCTCGTTTGGACCCTCCCCATTCCCGAATACGACGACGCCGATCCTCTTCACCGCGACCTCTCCGCGGCCGCAGCGCGTGCCGAGCAGGTCGCGGCCGGTGTCGATCTGACGGCAGCGCATCATTTTACGGCGAAACGCCGTGCGATCCGCACCGCCCTCGCCACCGACGGCGTGGCAGCCGAAATCGAGGCCCTGGTGGACGCCCTGCTACCCCCGTGATTTCCCGGCCGCGCCACCCGCGCTATAACCCCCTTACAAACAAGGAAGGACTCCACCGATGCCAGACCGTCGCTGGGACAAAAGCCGCTTGCCGTCCCGCCACGTGACCGAGGGCCCCGGCCGGGCCCCGCACCGCAGCTACTACTACGCGATGGGCCTGACCGAGGACGAGATCAACCAGCCCTTCGTCGGCGTCGCCACCTGCTGGAACGAGGCCGCGCCCTGCAACATCGCCCTCTCCCGCCAGGCGCAATCGGTCAAGAAAGGCGTCAACGAGGCCGGCGGCACACCGCGCGAGTTCACCACCATCACCGTCACCGACGGTATCGCGATGGGGCATCAGGGGATGAAGTCCTCGCTGGTCTCCCGCGACCTGATCGCCGACTCGGTGGAGCTGACCGTGCGCGGGCACTGCTACGACGCGCTGGTGGGCCTCGCCGGCTGCGACAAGTCGCTGCCTGGCATGATGATGGCGATGCTGCGGCTGAATGTGCCCAGTGTGTTTATGTATGGCGGCTCGATCCTGCCCGGCCGCTACAAGGGCCGCGACGTGACCGTGGTCGATCTGTTCGAGGCGGTGGGCCAGCACAACGCCGGCACCATGTCGGACGCCGAACTGCACGAGTTGGAGTGCGTCGCCTGTCCGTCCGCCGGCGCCTGCGGCGGGCAGTTCACCGCCAACACCATGGCAACCGTCAGCGAGGCGATCGGTCTCGCCTTGCCCGGTTCCGCCGGCTCCCCCGCGCCGTACGAGGAACGCGACCGTTTCGCCGTCGAATCCGGCCGCGCGGTGATGCACCTGATCGAGAGCCGCATCCGCCCGCGCGACATCGTCACCCTGAAGGCGCTGGAGAATGCGGCGGTGATCGTCGGCGCAACCGGTGGATCGACCAACGCCGGCCTGCATCTGCCGGCGATCGCGCACGAGGCCGGCATCCGCTTCACCATGGATGACGTGGTGGCGATCATGCGCCGCACGCCCTACATCGCCGACCTGAAGCCCGGCGGGAAATATGTGGCCTTCGACGTGCACAAGGTCGGCGGCATCCCGGTCATCATCAAGGCGCTGCTGGATGGCGGCCTGCTGCACGGCGACTGCCTGACCGTGACCGGCAAGACCCTCGCGGAGAACCACAAAGACGTGGTGTTCCCGACCGACCAGGACGTGATCTATCCGGTCAGCCGCCCGATCTCCCCCACCGGAGGCGTGGTCGGGCTGCGCGGCAACCTCGCCCCCGATGGCGCGATCGTGAAGGTCGCCGGCATGCACAACCTGCGCTTCGAGGGCACCGCTCTGTGCTTCGACTCGGAGGAGGAAGCCTTCGCCGCGGTGGAAGCGCGCGCCTACAAAGCCGGCGACGTGATCGTGATCCGCTATGAGGGGCCGAAAGGCGGGCCCGGCATGCGCGAGATGCTGTCCACCACCAGCGCGATCTACGGCCAGGGCATGGGCGAGCAGGTGGCGCTGATCACCGATGGCCGCTTCTCGGGCGCGACACGCGGCTTCTGCGTCGGGCATGTCGGGCCGGAGGCGGCCGTGGGCGGGCCGATCGCGCTGTTGCGCAACGGTGACAAGATCGTGATCGACGCGACAGCCGGTACCATCGACACGCTGGTGTCCGATGCGGAACTCGCCGTTCGGCGGGCGGCGTGGCAGCCGCGGCGGACGGATTACAATGCGGGGGCGATCTGGAAATACGCGCAACTGGTGGGACCCGCCCATCTGGGGGCGCTTACCCATCCCGGCACCGCGGCCGAGACCCATTGTTACGCCGACATCTGACCGGCCTTCGCCTGCCGGTGCACGAAACGGACTGGATCCCGCCGGCCCCCCGCATGGCGAGGGGCCGGGGCGGTCAGCCTGCCATTCCGATGCTCACCCGGTCAGGCCGCACCACAGCCGCGGCCGTGGTGCCATCCCAGGCCCGGCGGGGCGATCAGCCGCCGGGGATTGAAGCGGCGGTATTCAGATCAGTCACGGCCCGCATCTGCAGGAAATGATCGTTGGCGCAGCCTTGGCCCACCAGGTCGGCAACAACCTTGCCATCCGGCGATCTCTGGCCATTGACGACCCCCACTGGCCCGTTTCCCATGGCCGAGGTCAGTTGGATATGGAACCGGCCGCTGGCGTCTTCGGTGCCGGTGGCTTGACTGGTCCCACTCAGGTCCGAGTAGAAGAAGATCCCGGTAATCGCCCCATCGTCATGGCGCGCGAGGCGCCACATCACATTCGGGCAATCGGCGACCGATGACGCGGTTTGCCCGACGATGCCGGCGACCGGTGTCTTGGCAACCGCAGGACGGCTCGCGGCCACCCCGAGCGCCAGGGCGCCGATAGCCAGCATGCCAATAAAATTACGAGACTTCATGTTACTCTCCAATGAATTGAACGGCCGACCTGGCCGCTCAGATTGTCGCGTTGCAATTGCAAACGGCATTGACGACACCATGCCTGGAGTCGCCGCCCCGACCCGAGACAGGCCGCGCAAGCAACCGACGCAACATGGGGGCGGGACTTGGCCGGCACAGGACCGGAAACTACCTAGGCACGACCCGCCCGCGGGCCTCGTGAAGGACGCCGGCTTGACAGACCCGGTCCGTGCCAACGGTTTCATCGCCGGCGTCGCGCAAAGGTGATGGCGGCAAGAGTGGCACGGTGGATACGGTTCGGGGTCGTGACCGGCAGCGTGCTGCGAGCGTGCGGCAATGAAAATCACGGGATTTGCGCTGCCCGGTCTCGCGCCGTTACAGTCCGCCACGCCGCGTCATACGAATCGGTGGCATGGTCCGGACCTCGGCAAAGCAGGAGCGAACTCATGAAGCGCATGGCCGCCGTTGCGGCATTGTTGTTGATCGGCATCGGACCGGCGATCGCCCAACCGCCGCCGCCGCCCTATGCGACCGTGCCCCCACCCCGGGTCGAAGTTGTCCCGCCACCCCGCGGCGAGCACTTCATCTGGGAGCCCGGCCACTGGCATTGGGATGGTGTCCGCTACGTCTGGCTCGGCGGTCATTACATCGAGCGCCGCGCCCATTACGGCCACTACGAGCCAGGCCGTTGGGATTGGCGCCACGGCCGTTACGAGTGGGTCCCCGCCCACTGGGAATAACCGCCTCGCTCGTGTGTCCCCCGCTCCTTGCGAGGGGGGGACCATGCCGCGCTACCGCAGCGTAATCATCACCGGCACGTGGTCCGACGGTGTCGGCTGGTCCCGTTCCTGCTTGTCCGGCGCGGCGGCTTCCAGCCGTTCGGCGAGGGTCGGCGACAGCAGCGCGTGGTCGATCCGCAGCCCCATGTCGCGCTGCCAGGCGCCTGCCTGATAATCCCAGAACGTATAAACCGCCCCCTTCGGCTGCACCGCTCTGATTGCATCCGTCAGGCCCAGCCACAGCAACCGACGGAACGCGGCTCGGCTTTCGGGCCGCACCAGGGCATCGGTCGGCGACAGTGCGCCGGGGGCGTAGTCCTCATCCGTCGGGCAGACGTTGAAATCGCCGGTGATGACCAGCGGGGTATCCGCCTCCAGCAGCGCCTGCGCCCGGGCGGCCAGGCGATCCATCCATAACAGCTTGTAGGCGAATCCGTCCTCGCCGCGGCTGTTGCCGTTGGGCAGATAGATGCCGGCGACGGTGATGCCATCGGCCTCGACCTCGATGTACCGCGCCTGGGCATCGTCGTCCGGCAGCCCGGGTAAAGCGCGGTGGGTCACGGTGAAGGGAATGCGGCCCAGCACCGCGACGCCGTTATAGGATTTCTGCCCGACGACCTCGGCCCGGTAGCCCAGCGCCTGGAACGTCAGGGCCGGAAAGGCTGGCGCCTCACATTTGATCTCCTGCAGGAACAGCAGGTCGGGCTGGCGGCGTTCCAGCCAGCGGGCGACATGGCCCTCCCGCTGGCGGATGGAGTTGACGTTCCAGGTCGCGATCTTCATCCGGGTCCGGCCTCCGATTGGGTGCGGAGTCAGTGCAGGACGAAGGTGCGGAACACAAGGGCGGTGTTCCGCAGGCTGGCGGTGCCGCGCGGATAGAAGCCGGCCGGGCCGGTGTTGACCCAGCCGACCCGCAGGATGGGGATGCTGATGCGGAACGTATACCGCTGCCCGTCAACCACCGGAAACGGCGCGGCGATCGAACAGGTCTGGAAGCTGGTGAGCACCGGCTGGAAGGTAAAAGGCTGCTCCGACAGCAACGGCCCGCCGGTGCCTTCCCCCTGATAGAAGCGGATCGACCCGGTCTGCGCCTGGCCGGTCCCCAGGCCGGAACTGACCATGACCTGGAGCCGGGTCATCAGCCCGGTCAACCCGGCGGTGAAGGATTGCCAGTTATCGGCCGCGCCGCCACCACCATCGTGGCGGGATTGGTCCTGGTCCTGGGTCTCCGCCGCCGTCGTCATCTGATACAGGAACGGCCTGCCGCCGGTGGGCGGGCCGACCGCGGCAATCTTCACCGCCGCGGCGGGAAAACCGGGGGGCAGCAGCACGTAGCGCTCGCCCCCGGCGGCGGGCAGCCTGGCGGGATCGATGATGCCGGAGACGATCTGCGCGGCATCCAGACCCGGCAGCGCCGAGCGGGCGATGGTGCCGGTCAGGCTGGCGGCCGGGATCGGCGGCAGGCGGGCGGGATCGATCGTGCCGGTGAGTTTGGCGGCAGGAATGGGCGGCAGGTTGGCCGGGTCGATGGGGCCGGGGGCCAGGCCGGGCGGAAGCTGCCGCAGCGCGATCGTCCCGGTCATGGCCTGCAAGGGCGGCAGGCGCGCGGGGTCGATGGTGCCGATCAGGCTGGTCACGGGGATCGGCGGCAGACGAGCGGGATCGATCGTTCCGGTCATCAGGCCGGAGGGAAGCTGTTGCGGCGTGACGGTGCCCGCCATCGCTTGCAGCAGCGGCAGACGGCCGACATCGAGCGTGCCGGTCAGGCTGGTGGCCGGGATGGGCGGCAGCCGAGCGAGGTCGATGGTCCCGGTCGCCAGGCCCGGCGGAAGCTGTTGCGGCGTGACGGTGCCCGTCAGGTCTTGCAGCGGCGGCAAGCGGGCGGCCTCGATCGTGCCGGTCAGGCTGGCGGCCGAAATGGGCGGCAGCCGGGCAGGATCGATGGTGCCGGTCGTCAGTTCGGGGGGAAGCTGGGCGGGCGCGACGGTTCCCGTCAGGTCTTGCAGCGGCGGCAAGCGGGCGGCCTCGATCGTGCCGGTCAGGCTGGCGGCCGAAATGGGCGGCAGCCGGGCGGGATCGATGGTGCCCGTCGTCAGTTCGGGGGGAAGCTGGGCGGGCGCAACGGTTCCCGCAAGGTCTTGCAGCGGCGGCAAGCGGGCGGCCTCGATCGTGCCGGTGAGCCTGGCGGCCGGGATGGGCGGCAGCCGCGCCGGATCGATGGTCCCGGTCAACACCTCAACCGGCAGTTGTTCGGGGGTAAGCGTGCCGGTCAACGCTGGCAGCGGCGGCAAGCGACCCGGCTCGACCGTCCCGGTCAACGTCGCGGCCGGTATCGGCGGCAGTTGATCGGGCGCGATCGTTCCCGCCAGGCTCGCCGCCGGAATCGCCGGCAGCCGCGCCACATCGAGCGTTCCCGTCGCCAGAATGCCCGCATCCAGCGGCGGAATACGCAGCGGCCGCACGGTCGCGACCCGGGCAACCCGGTCGTCGACGGTCACCGACACCGTCACCACCGGCGGCGCATCCGCCGTCGCCCCCGGCCGCGACGTGGCGGTCACGGTGAACTCCGCCAGCACCAGCTCGTCGGTCGGCGCGGGCTGGGTCACAATGCTGGCTGTCAGCGCCGGGACCTGGCGGATCCGGTTCTGCGCGCCGGGAACCGGCGCCTCGGCGAATTCCATCGAAAGCCGCCAGCGCCGCGGTTGCCCGATCGTGTACCAGACCGGCGACTGCATCGGAATGGCGAACACGCCGTCCGACGTGGCCAGGGCCCCGCCATTCAAGGTCGCGACATCCGCCAGCAGAATGATCTGCCCGGCCGCGTCCAGCGCAATGCCCGGCAGGATCCCGATACCGGGGGGCGAAGCCGTCGCAACAACCACCAGCCCCGACAGCACGCCATGCTGGATCAGCAACTGGTTCTGGATCGCGCGCGTGCGGACGTTGAAGTCCTGCTCGCGCTGAAAATCGTCAACCCGTAACAGTTGCTGATCGTAATAACCCTCGCGCAGGATCGTATTGACAGGATCGCTCGGCATCGAAACTATCTCTCTCTGCTGCGGCTCACGCGGCAATCCGCGTGTTGAAGCCGATCCGGCTGCGACCGATGGTCATGAAGGGCGGAACGTCCGTCGTCGCATACACCCAGTCCGAGGCGATCCCGGAACGGCTGTAACCCAGATACTCATCGCGCTTGCCCGCCAGATAGCGGGCGAAATCCTGCGCCACGCCGTTGTCGATGCTGTTGAGCTGGTTGATCGCGTCATCCATCGACGAACGGGTGCGGGAATCCAGCAACGTCACGCCGGTCAACACCGACTGCGCCCGAGCATTCATCCGGTAGTCGGTGCCCGCCGGCAGCGCCGCCAACGGAGTCACATCCGGGAACCAGGCCGAGGTCTTGTGCAACACCACCGTCCCGCCCGCCAGAAGATCCAGTGTGCAGGCCAGATTCGTCCCGGCATCCAACCCCGTAGGCGTCCCCGCGGCCCAGGTCACATCGGCCACGACCCGGCCCTGATCGTCCAGCGAGGTCACCAATGTCCGGATCGCAATGTGTTGCTTCATCGCCGCGATGCGGTCGTCCACGGCCTTGACCGAGGCCTCCGCCTTGGCGCGTTCCGCGCGGATCTTGGCCTCGGCTTCGTCCTTCTCGCTGGAGCCGCCGCCGAACAGTTTCTTGATCTCGTCCAGGATCCCCTTGAGGAAGCTGACGACCGCGTTGACCCCCAGCAACGCAACCGAAATCAACTGGCCGGCCAGTTCGGCCGCGGCGGCGATGCTGTCGGCGACAACCGAGGCGGCGGCATCGGCCAGGCTCTTCGCCAGATTTTCCAGACCCTGCTCCAATGCTCGGCAAATGAAACGAGCCAGTGCGGCGGACCCGCCGACCCTGGCCGCTTCGAGTGCAACGATCCGGTAGGCGTTCGGGTTGCTCAGCACGTCGGCGGCGATCTGCGCCGCGCTCTCGCCGATGCTGACCAGCAGCGCCTCGGGGAAATCGCTGAGCCGGCCTGGCACGGTGATGATGGCGCTCGCCGTGACCTGGCCCGAGAAGGCTTCGCCGCCAACGACGCTGAGTGTGTAGCTCAGCTTCAGCGGCACCGACATGCGGCCATCGCTCCGGCGGGTCGGGCTGCCGTTCAGCGACGGCGCGAATTTTGAGCTCGCGAAATTGTTCAGCCAGTCGCCGACCAACTTGTTGCAGTTGCCGCCGGCGTTCAGCTTGCCCAGGAATTCGCGCGCCATGTCGAGCGTCGCCAGCGGCAGGCCGCTGAACTGGATGATCCGCAGCCCGCCGCTGGCGCCGGATTTCCGGGACCAGGCGAAATCGATGCCGAGCTGGACGTGTGCGCCGGCGATGTTGCCCAGATCGGCCTGCACGGAGCCGCGGAATTCGCCGGATTCCGTGTTGTAGTCAGCGGTCACGATCGCCGAGAGTGGCGTGCTCAGGACCGCGATCCCGGTCTTCAGGCGCAGATGCGTGCCCGATGCGGCGTTGGCGATTTCCAGCATCGTGCCGGTCAGCACGATGAAGTCGAAGACGTTGATCTGGCTCGCGATCGTGGTGACAAGCGTGAAGGTTTTGCCGGCGGTTTCCAGCGCGATGGCGAAGTCGAATTCGCCGAAGACCCGGAACGCGCCCTCCACCCGGTAGCCGGGGCGGCATTGGATGACCTTGCCACCCGGCAAGGTGAAGGGGCGGGTGTAGTCCGCCGGACTGCCCGCGGGCGGGCTCAGCCGGTAGAGCAGGCCGAAGCCGAAGGCGAACTGATCGGTCACCACGTCCGCCCAGGACAGGGTTCCGCCGAACACCGACCGCAGGAACCCGGTCAAAGTCAGCGGCGGGCTGGCCTGGAGCACGGCGAGGGCCAGGATCGCCTGGTTGTTCTCCAACTCGATCGCGCCGGTCAGGCTGAAACCGGGCAGCGACGGAAAGGTCGCGGTGGCCCTGATGGAGAAATCGATCCTGGCCGACCCGTCGGGCGCACGCCGGATCGTTCCGGCCAGCACCGGCAGGTCCAGTGCGACGCCGGTCAGGCCGAGGGGCGCCTCGATCCGTTGCGTCGGCACCACCCCCGGGCCGAGCAGTGCACCGGCGGGGATGGATGAGCCGAGGTCGAAGTCGAACCCGTCCTGCCCCGCCGTGATGACGCCGAGGAGCTGGACAGGCTGCGCCCCGATGTCGAACGACGCAGTGTAGAGCAGGGAGACCTGCGCGGCGACCGGCATGGGACGGCCGCGGACCGCGTTACGGCGTGTCGTCTTTGCTGACGGACAAATAGATGCCTTTGACGGCGAGCTTGCCGGTGATCAGGTTGACCTCCTGCCCCGGCGGCCACATCGCCGAAATGCCGACCGTGAATGACGTCGCCTTGCGGGTGGCAGGGGGGATGTCAGAGCCATCGGCGTTCTGCGTCGGCGGCACCTTCAGGCTGAATTCGTCAACCGTCAGCACGAGGTCGGTCAGCTTGTTGTAAACCTGATCCAGCGGCGACGGGAACGTGCTTGCGGCCGGCAGGGCCGGGGCGCCGAAGGTGTCGGACAGGAAGGCGCTGATATCCTTGGCGCTGCCGATCGCAATGGGTTCCGGCAGTGTGTATTCCGCGCCGGTCTTTTTCAGGTCGCCGGTACTCGACGGCGACAAGGTGACGTCTTGACCGTTGAGCGACAGAACGATGCCGCCGGCGGTTGTAATTGCCATCGTTTTTCCCCAGACCCGTTATGAGGTGGCTTGTCGGCTCTGGTTCGGCGCCACCAACGCGATCGTGTGTATGGCAACCGCTGCCGGCCCGCAAGGCGTCGGCTTGCGCCGTAGCGCTGTACCTTGGCAGACTGGCGGCGAAGACACATCAAGGGCGGGCAGCGCGATGATCGAATTCTACACCTGGAACACGCCGAACGGCCGCAAGATCAGCGTGGCCCTGGAAGAGATGGGGCTGGCCTACAACGTCCACCCGGTCAACATCGGCAAGGGCGAGCAATTCGCGCCGGACTTCCTCAAGATCAGCCCGAACAACCGCATTCCGGCGATCATCGACACCGACGGTCCCGGCGGCGCGCCGATCAGCGTTTTCGAATCGGGCGCGATCCTGATTTATCTCGCGCAAAAGACCGGCCGGTTTTATTCCGCCGATCCGCGCGAGCAGGTGCCGGTCCTGGAATGGCTGATGTGGCAGATGGGCGGCTTCGGCCCGATGCCCGGCCAGGTGCATCATTTCTTGCAGGTCGAAAACGAACAGGACCGGCGCTACGGGCTGGAGCGCTATTCGAAAGAGACGCGCCGGCTGTATGGCGTGCTGGACAAGCAGTTGGACGGGTGGGACTACGTCGCCGGCGCCTGCTCGATCGCCGACTTCGCGATCCTGGGCTGGGCCTGGCGGCACGAACGCCACCAGGTCGATCTGGCGGATTTCCCGAACGTCAAGCGCTGGTACGAAACGATGATGGCCCGCCCGGGGACGAAAAAAGGGTTCGAGGTCGCGTTGAACTGAGCGGTTCGGCCCTGGAGTTTGGCTTGTATCGCGTCCGCCGCAGGTATCGCCGGTGACGTCGGCAACTCCGCGATTTTTTAGTACAGAGGACGAGCGAAGACCACAGAGAGCCACGGAGGTCATACCCACCGGGCGATAGCCGAATCCGGTCGGGGCATCACACTCATCGGAGCCCGGGGCTCGTTCAGAGCTGATCTCCGACTGCCTGACAGTGCGGGCGCCTCCGTGGCTCTCGTTCTTCCTCCTGTGAAAAATAGCGCCGCCCGCCCCTCTCCGGCACGGCAGGAGCGCCATGGCCATTTTTCGCTCATGGCGGTGCGGCCCCGGCCGCTGGCTAACGACCATGAAAACAGAGCCAACCGCTCGTCGCCGCCCCGGCCAGGCTCGTCGCGACCAGGTTCGGCCGGGCGCTGTGGTGCATCCATATCCACGAGTTCCCGCCGTGGACCACCTTCGGGACTTCGAGCCTTCGTGGTGAAAAATACCTTCCTATCCGCTAAACTTGGCCCATCCGCCGGGACGCCGGCGGCGATTAGCGAGTCTTTTTTTACCACGAAGGCACGAAGTCCCGAAGGTTCACGACCATGAAAAATACGGCGTCCGGCCCGTCGCTGCCATGGGGCAGACGCCTCGGCCTTTTTCACCATTGGCGGTGCTGCCCCGGCCGCTGGCTAACGCCGTGCCAAAAACCGCGGACTTGCCGACGTCACAGGCGATGCAATAAAATTCCGGTAATGGTTTGAACGACATAGCCAACATTGAACGCGATAAGAGCAAAAAATATCCCCCTTCCCTTGTGGGAGGGGGATGTCCGATCAGCTTCGGATCAACGTGCCAACCGCCTCCCCCGCCAGCGCCCGCGTCAGGTTGCCCGGCACCAGGCCGTTGATGATCCGCACGCTCTTCACCAGCTTCGCTCTGGTCAGCAGTTCCAGCACCACCGGCTCGATCGGCAAGGTCTGCAACCGCATCGCGATCAGGTCCGCCGCCTTTACTTCCGGAATGAACGTCGCATCCGGATGGGTCTTCGGATCGGCGGTGAACACGCCATCGACATCCTTGATCAGGATGACGCTGCGCGCACCGAACACCTCACCCACCAGATATGAACCCGCGTCGCTGCCGTGCGGCGGGATCTTGCCCAGCGCCGGCGGATGCTCCCACAAATCGTAGGGCGGCACGCCGTTGAACACCGCGCCGCGCGCCGCCGCCAGCATCGCCGGCAGCAACTGCACGATGAAGGGCGCCTCCAGATACACGAAACCATGGCTCGCCAGCAGGCAACTCACCATATAGGCGTTCTGCGCCGCCGACTTCGCCGCCAGCGTCGCCAGCGCCCCGGTGGGCAACCCGAGGTCCAACCCGACCGACAGGATATGCCGGGCCCGCACCCCCGGACCGACGCCGATCACCTGCGTGTAATCGGCCTGGTTGGCGAGAATCTCATCCAGCACCGGCAACACCGCCGACTGGCCGCGGTCCATGATCGATTGCCCACCGATCTGAACGACATTCAGGTTCGGCAGGATCGCCCGCACCGGCGCTTCCGTGCCCGCGATGACGCGGCGGTCCATCAGCGACTCGCGCATCAGTTTCGAAATGACATGCTGCGCCCCGCTCATGGCGTCGATCCCTTTGCGGCATCGGCGTTGTAGATGATGGTGCCCACCGGCTCGCCATCCAATGCCGCCGTCAACTGGCCCGGTTTCAACCCGTTGACGAACTGGATCTCCCGGACGTGGCGCGCGTTCAGCATGATCTCCAGCACCGCCCGTTCCACCACCAGATCGTTCAGATCGAGCTTCAAAAGCTCCTGCACGCTGATGCGCGGAATGAATTTCGCGCTTGGGTCCTTCTTCGGATCCGCCTCGTACAGACCGTCCTCGTCCTTCACGTAGATCATCTTGCGCGCACCGAACACCTCGGCGATCAGGAAGCAGCCGGTGTCGGTCCGCTGCGGCGGAATGCGCCCGAGGTCCGGGTTCTGCTCCCACAATTTATAGGGCGGCATGCCCTGGCAGATCACCGCGCCACGCTCCATCAGGTAATGCGGGACCGAGGCAAATCCTTCCGGCTCCAGAAACGCGATGCCGTGGCTCGCCAGCAGGTATTGCAGCATCTGCGCATTCTGCCAGGCGACCGCGGTGCCCAGCACAGTCAGCACCCCCACCGGCAGCCCGAGATCGATCGCCAGCGAGTAGATATGCCGCGCGCGCGTGCCCGCCCCGGTGCCCAGGATCATCTTGTGGCGCGGCAGGTTCGCAACGATCTCCGCCACCACCGGCATCAGCCCCGCCCTGCCGCGATCCATGATGCTCTGGCCGCCGATCTTGACGACGTTGGCCCAGGGCACCAGCGCCAGGTTCGGCGTGTTCTCCGTCGCGCGCATCAGCGATTCGTCGCTGAGCGAGCCGCTGACCAACCGCCGGCCGAGATCCGTCAGCATGGCATTTCCGACTGCGTTGGGCATTCAGGTTTCGATCCCTTGTTGAAGGCGGTGAATAATCAGTTCGAAGCGGAAATCCTCGGGGCAGGCGGCATCGAGCGACCCGAAGGTCTCTTCCGCCCAGTCGCCAAGCTGGCGCAGCGCATCCCGCTTCACCGGTTCTGGCAGCACCGAGAACCGGGCCCCGTTGCCATGACGCTCCAGGAAGGCGCGCGGCGTGCGTTCGGCAGTCCAGGCGGCGGCCGTCAGCACGACCGGGTCCGGCATCTGCCGGCCCAGCCAGGACAAGGCGTCGTCGCGCGGCTTGTCACGGTAGGGGTGGATGTCCATCGCATCAAGGATCACGGCGAGTTGCGTCTTCATCAACGCATCCACCCCGTCGTCCGGCGCAACCACCCGGCCGGCCAGCAGCGCGCCGCCGGGGCGCAGGACTCGCATCGTCTCCGCCAGCAGATGCCGCCAGCCCGGCACGCCACTGAGCACCTGGACCAGCAGTGCCGCATCGAAGGTGGCAGCCGCGAAGGGCAGGCTCGCCCCGTCGGCTTGCACCAGCCGAGCGCCTGGCTGGCGATCGGAAAAGGTGCGGAGCATGCCGACTGACAGGTCGACCCCGGTGTAGTCGTCCCCCGCCAGTACGAAGGGCCGGCCGATCCGGCCTGATCCCGCGCCGAGATCGAGCAGCCGCGGCTGCGGCGGCAGCCCCGCCCGCAGCACCGTGTCGCGAATCGTTTCTGGCACCCCGGCCGGCAGTGCGCGCCGGCGGTCGAACTGCGCGGCCATCCCGTCGTAAACGCTCATGCGCTGCGTTCAGTCATCTTGCAGCCCCGGTGCCGGTGCGCCGACGTTGGCCCGTCATGACCAATCGTCGCACCAGCGAAACGCAGTTCACCCGGCGGAGCCAGCGAGTGACCGCGCAGCGATCGGCATAGCGTTTTCACGGTCGCTGGAAATCCGGATCGCGCTTTTTCGTCATGGCCGGGCTTGTCCCGGCCATGACGAATAGGCAGCGATTTTCCAGTCATATGGAAATGCTCTAATGATGGGTCATCAGCATCGGCTCGGCCTTGACCACCTCGACCGAGAACATCATGCCGCGGTCCTCGTGCACGAGGATATGGCAGTGCAGGACATAAAAGCCGGCATAGTCCACGAAGCGGCTGCGCATCTTGAAGTAGCCCGGGATGTTCACCCCGTTCGCGACCCGCGCCGACGGGATTGCGAACACATCCCACCAGACCAGGTTGGACTGCGCCGGCTGTGGCCCGCAGGCACCGGCGACCGACCAGGTGGCCGCGTTCGTCGGATCGAGGAAACACTGGCGCGTGCGGTACGGATTTGATGGATCGGTCAGCACCGATTTGTCGGTGACATAGCGTTGCACCGCCACGGTCTTGCCAGCCACCACCTGGGTCTCGATCTGACCCGTGGTCGGATCGGTCAGGACTTGGTTGGGATCGAAGAATTCCGTGATCTGGAAGGGGTTGATGTGGATATGGAACGGATGGTCGATCACCCCGGGCCCGGCTGCACTGCTGGTGGTGTTGACGATCTTCCACTCCTCGGCATTGCTGAGGAAGACCCTCACCTCGGCTTCACCGTTGCTGAACTGAATGCCGTTGATGGTGTGCTGTTCGGCGGTCCCCGGCGGTTTTGAATCGAACACGAGGGTCTTGGTCGGGTAGTCATTCGCCTCCAGTTCCGCATTCGTGACATCGGCCAGGAACTTCGGCTGATCGGGGGCCCGGCTGAGGAACGGCATCTGCGCGATCGGCTGGCCGTTGAACTTCACCGGGTCGCCGCCGACCACGATCGACATCATCGGCGATCCCGCCGAGACGGCGGTCGGCTTCACCTGGCTGCGCCCCATCACCTGCTGGATCATGACATTGACCGTACCGGCCGCCGCCGGGGCCTGCACCAGCAAGTCCACGCGGTTGCCGGGCGCCACATAGATCGGCCGGTTCAGGCTGCCCTGGTAGTTGACGTTCGCCAGTTGCACGCCATCCTGTGCCAGTTGCCGCCACTGGAAGCCCTGCGGCGCCATCAGATAGACCGCATTCCGCCCCGAGGTGTTGAGCATGCGCCAAAGCTGGACCTCGCCGGGCTGCATGTGCGCGACCGGGCGCAGCCGGCCGTTCACCAGCATATCGACGCCGGCCGGTCCCGCCGGGCCGTTGCCGTTGGTCAGCAGGTTCGGCGTGGTCCCCAACTGGTTGAGCACCAGCACCGGCTGCGCGCGCGTGTTCCACTGTTTGTTGCCGGTCAGCGTATAGCCGGCATAGGCGGCATTGACGAAGTCATCGTATTCGCCCTCGATGATGAAAGCGCCGGTCATGCCGTTTTCGACGTTGATCGCGGTCGAGCCGTGCTTGTGCGCATGGTACCATTGGGTTCCCGGCGCCTGGCCCATGCGCAGCGGACCGCTGCTGATGGCTTCGTTCACCGGCTTGTGCGGCAGCACGAAGCAGAACGGAACCGCGCCGATATAATATTGCGGCCAGCCGGTGTGGATCAACTGCTCATCGAGGTCCCACAGCGGCTGGGTGGGATTCTTCTGCTGGTAGGCCTGCAGCAGCGAGGTCTGCTCCGCGATCCACGGCTGCGGCATGTCGTGCCAGCGCGTCGGCCACTGGTTCACCGGATTCTTGAGCTGCTGGGCACAGTCGGTGAAGAACTGATCGGTGCCGACCAGCGCCTCGCTTGCCGTCGTGGTCAAGATGCCCTGGTTGTTGCGCGGCAGCGGCCGGACCTGCAGATAGACATTGTCGCCGGTCGAGTTCGGGTTCGTATGCGTGCCGTGGAAGTGGATATTGGCGGTGCTGGACGCGTGCAGGCAGTTGGGTGCCACATCACCCCGTGGGACCGGGTACACCGAACCGTTCTGCCCGACCGTCATGCAGGCGTCGATGTCGATGCTCTGGTCGAAGCGGGCGGAATCGACTTCGTTCGCAAAGGCGATCTGAACCAGATCGCCCAGCCGCGCCCGCAAGGTCGGTCCCGGATACGGGTCTGGCAGGTTCGCATTGGCCGGTTGCCCCTCGGGCGGCGTTGCCAGCCCGTCACCCCGAAACACCCGAACCAGTTGCGGCGCGCATGTCGCGGTCCCACCCGACGAGACCAGCATCCGTTCGGACTCGGCGACCAGCTTGATGGTGCCCTTGAGGACACCGCTGGACGACACGAACTCGGGCGGCCTGATGAGGTCCTCGCCAGGGTTCGGGCATGCCGTGGTCGGGCTGGTGGGGGTCTGGGTTTGCGCGTGGCCCGGGCTGGTCGAACCCACCAGGGTTGCGACAGCGGCCAACGCCACGGCAAGGCCGCTTCGTTGTCTGGCCGGCGGCAAACCCGGGTGTGCCAGATGCAACAGGAAGCCAGGAAGGGTCATCGGTCTATCCTCGGGTTTGGATGGTCTGTGGATCACCCGGTCACGACATCCCGCTGTCATGCCAGAGGCGGTCACGGTCGAGACCGGCGTCGGGATACCCGGCCGCGTCGCCTAAACCACGACAATGCTATGCTGCGGCGTGCTCGGCGTGACGCACGAATAAGTGACCGAGGCCGAGACATTGAAGATCGGGTTCGATGCACTGCCGGGCGGGATCGGGTCGGTCAGATAAACGCCGGCCGGGGTGATCGACTGCAGCGCGAGCTGGTTGTTGGTCCGGTTGTTCCAGGTCACATTATCGCCGGCATTCACGCCGAGTGGCTGACCCGCGGACGCGCCCGGAATATCCGGGGTGAAGGTGATGGCGCCGGCCGTATGTTCCGTGATGGTGATGGACCATGAGCTTGCCATGGGGTTGTCCTCCGTTCGTAATGGCCCGCTTCGGGCCGGTGGCGTTTCACGATGACGGGCCGTTGTCTGACCCGGCGGCGGGCCGCAATCCGCCGGCCCGGGGCGAGACCGTCATGTTCGGGCAACGTCCAGGGGCCATGATTGATCGTCACTAGCTGCATCCGCCCTATCGTTGCGCCATGCCCGCTGGATATCCGAACCGGCGCGGGGGTCCTCAGCCGACTGTGATTGCTCCGGTCATGTTCGGGTGTATTTCGCAATGATAACCAAACGCCCCGACGCCTTGGAAGGTGTGGGAGAACGATTGGTTGGGCCGAAGATCGCCGCTGTCGAACCCGCCGTTGTCTGCGGTCACCGTATGGGTCATCCGCATCTTGTTGGTCCATACGACAGTATCGC
>Ga0302157_10001266_pt1 | contig 31457 bp, 28 predicted proteins | sample I_Bog_N3_3_FD_193502 | JGI IMG/M metagenome (GOLD analysis project Ga0302157, IMG submission 193502) | Peat permafrost microbial communities from Stordalen Mire near Abisko, Sweden - I_Bog_N3_3 | ecosystem: Environmental > Terrestrial > Soil > Wetlands > Peat | place: Sweden: Abisko, Stordalen...
CGAAGGGCCAGGAGGCATCGCCAGCCTTGGCCAACTGGGCAGCGGCAGCGTGATGATGGGTCGCCTTGGCCGGAACCGCAGCCACCTCGTCCATGGAAGCGCCAGGAGTAGGCTGATCTTCCATCTTGGCATATTGCTGCATGGGCCGTTCGATGGCGTGATGGATCTTGTCGTAAACGGCGGTAACGCTCTGGGCCGTATGGTTGGAGTCGTAGAATACCGTGGGATTCTTGCGGGCGGCCTGGGGCACCAGATCGGCGGCGCTCTGCTCGGGCTGGACGTCGCGGGCCTTCAGCACCTTGGCGGCCCCACCGGGCCCAAGGAAATGGGCCATATAGAGATCGGTCGAACTGACCGGACGGCCCAAGGTGCGCTCCAGCCAGACTTTATTGTCCTTGGCATATTCCCCGGCCATCATGGCCGACATCTTGGGGTCGCGGCGGAGATCGAGAATCTCCTGACGGGCCGCCGGGTCTGAAACTGTATATTCGCCATGGGCCGAGGCGTGAATCTTCGAAGCCAGATCGCCCAAACCATGATTGGCCCCATGCTGCTTGATCAGCTGCAACCAGGTGCCACGGGTGAATTGATAAAGCCCCGCCGCCGAAGAGGCCCGAGACGAGGTGTTGGTCTGGAAATCGCTTTCCTTGCCGGCCTGAGCCATCAGATAGCTGAAGCTGATACCGGTCTTACGACTGGCCTGCTGGATGTTGCCGACCACGCGACTGGCTGCCTGCTGCCGGTCGGTCTGCACCGAGGCAAGCTGGACGGAATTGTTCGCCGTCTCTTTCATGGAAGCCACTCCCTCTAACACCAGGGTCCATATTAAGACGCCAGGAGTTAAGGAATTACTTCATTGGAAAATAGCCTTTGGCCCGCATGCAATAATCGATGATACCAGCCATCTCGTCATGGGTCACGGCCCGGTCGGCCCCGGACATGGGGGCGCTGGCCCGGTCATCGTCGAAATAGCCGCCGCCGGCGCCGCTGCCGGTCTGGCTCTCGGCGTAATGACGGCAGGACGTATAATCCTTCTCGGCCATTTTGCGCGACAGATTGGGATTGGTCCAAGGCACCTCCCCGGCGCAAGCACCCAGGGACAGCACAGAAGCGAGCAAAATCAGGCGACGGAACATCATGACCTCAGTTCTTCGGCAGTTCGTCCAGCTGCTTCTGCAGATCGGCACGATCCGGGGAGTCAGCGGGAAGTTTGGCAATCAGCTTGGTCCAAAGGGCGCGGGCCTGAGCAGCATGACCGGCCTGAGCCTCGCCGGCGCCCACATAATAGAGGGCGTCGTTATTGTCAGGGGACAGGGCCAGAATCTTGCCCATGCTGGCCAGGAAGTCGGCGGGCAGCTTGTCGTCGCTGGCCGAGGCCAGCTGGGCATCGGCCAGGGTCATCAAGGGCTCAGAGTCGCCCGGCTTCAGGGCAATCGCCTTATTGGCGGCCTCCTTGGCCTTGTCGAACTGGTTAAGCACCCGATAGCTGCGCGACAGCTTGATCCAGCCGTCAACATCCTGGGGATTCTTCTGCAGCTTGGCGGCCAGACCGGCGACCATGCGCTGGATCATCTCGTTCTGATCCTGAGTGACAGCCGGAGCGGCGGCAACGGCGGCAGCACCTTCCAGGGACGGAGCCTTGGGGGCGATCTGCGCCGGGTCCAGCTTGGCCTCGGCTGCCTGCTTGGCGATCTGCTGCTCCAGCATTTCACGCCAAGGGGCGTCGGGCGGCGTGTCGTTCTGCAGGTCGCGCCAGATGGCGATGGCCTCGTCCGGCTTGCCGATCTGGGCCTTCGACAGACCAAGATAGAAGCGGGCGCGCGGGTCCTTGGGGTCCTGGGCCAGGGCCTGAAGGAAAGCCTGTCGGGCATCGGGACCAACGCCGCCACGGCTGGCCATGGCCGTGGTCTCGCCCAGCGACGAATAAATCGCAGCGCCGCCCGCGCCTAAGGCGATAGCCTGACGATAAGCCTCGACCGCCTCTTCCATGCGGCCCATCTGGCGCAGAGAGCCGGCCAGGATGGTGTAGCCCTTGGGATCGGGAGTCTGCTGCAATTGGGCCTGCAGCTTTTCGATCATACTGGCCATCTTGAACTGCGGACTGTTCAGGCGTTCGACGAAAGGCTGGGCCGGCAGGCCCGGCGCTCCCAGCGCGAGATAGATATAAAGCGCCCCACCCGGCACCAGCAGCAGCACCAGCATGGCGACCACCAGACGCAGACGCCGCCCGGTCTCCAGGGTCTTGTCGGTGACCGTGCCGCCGATTTTGTCGGCCTCGGCGGCGATCAGCATGCGGCGCTGAACCTCGGCGCGCACACCTTCGGCCTGCTCAAGGGTCAGGATGCCGCGATCCAGGTCGCGGTCCACTTCGGCCAATTGGTCCTTATAAACAGCGACGTCATAGCTCAAACGCTGGGCGGCCCCCGACTGGCGGCGCAGCAGCGGCACCAGCAGCAGGACCAGAACGGCGATGGTAAGAACGGCCAGAGCCAGCCAGATCATGCCTTGTCTCCCTGGTCGTCACCGGCAAACAGGGCGGCAACGCGACGTTTCTCGTCTTCGCTCAAAGCGGCGGGGGCCGGTTGAGCGGCAGCACCCTCTTTACGGCGGCGGATGAAGCTCCAGCCAGCGGCCAGCGCCGCCAGGAACAGAGCCGCCGGACCCAGCCACAGCACAAGAGTGACCGTCTTGAAAGGCGGGTCGAGCAGAACGTAATCGCCATAGCGATCGACGATATATTGCTTGGCCTGGGCATCACTGTCGCCAGCCACCAGACGCTTGCGCACCAGCAGCCGCAGATCGCGGGCCAGATCGGCGTCGGAATCATCGATGGACTGATTTTGGCAGACCGGGCAGCGCAATTCCTTGCCGATAGTGCGGGCGCGGGCCTCCATCTGGGGGTCGGGCAGCAGTTCGTCGGGCTGCACGGCCAGGGCCGGCAGGGTGGAAAGGGCCAGGAACCCAGCCAGATAAAGGGCGGCCTTGCTCATTTATTCAGCTCCGCGACCCAAGGCAACAGGTCCTTCTCGATGGTCTCGGGCGTGAAGGGGCCGGTCTGCTTGAAGCGGATGCGGCCCTGTTTGTCGATCAGATAGCTTTCCGGCACGCCATAGACGCCGAAATCGATACCGGTCTGGCCCTGACGGTCGGCCACCAGCACATCATAGGGGTTGCCCAGGCGATCCAGCCAGGCCTTGGCGTCTTCCGGCTTGTCCTTGTAGTTCACGCCCACCAGCACGAAGCCCTTGCCGGTCAGACCCGACAGCAACGGATGCTCGGCCCGGCAGGGGATGCACCAGGAGGCGAAGAAGTTGACCAGCGTCACCTGCCCCTGCAGCCCGGCAGTGGCGAGCCCGGCCTTGCCGTCATAAAGCGGCGGCAGGTCGAACTGCGGGGCCGGCTTGTCGATCATCACCGAGGGGATGGCGCTGGGCGAATCGCCATTGCCGATCATCACCAGCCGATAGCCGAAAAAGCCAGCCAGCACCAGGAAGATCAGAACCGGCAGAAAAGCAGTCGGACGCATGGATCAAACGTTCCTTTTGCGGCTGGGTGCGCCGATACGGTGGCGGCGGTCGGTCAGCGACACCATGCCGCCGAAGACCATGATCACTGCGCCGATGAAGATCCAGGGCACCAGGGTATTGTGATAAAGCCGGGTGACATAACCGCCCTTGCCGTCGGCATCGCCGACCACGGCGTAAAGATCGCTGATGAAATTGGTATGGATGGCGGCATCGGTGGTGGGACGGGGCGGCATGGTGTAGAGCCGCTTTTCAGGGCTCATATCCGCCACCCAGGCGCCACCCTTGCGCGCCGTAAAGCTGGCCCGCGACGCCGTATAGTTCGGGCCCTTGATGCCGTCCTCGACGCCGTTCAAAGTCAGGTCGTAACCGGCCAAAGACACCGTCTCGCCAGGGTGCATGACCTGAATCTTCTCGGTGGTCCAGGCTGCCGAACCGGTGATGCCGACGATCACCACCGCCAGGGCGGCATGGGTGATGGACATGCCATAGGCGGCGCGGGGCAGACGGCGGGCGCGGTCGAAGCTCTCGGCCAGGGGGCCTTGGAACAGCTTGATGCGCTCGGCCCATTCCACCAGGGTGCCGACGAACAGCCAGGCCGCCAGCGCCAGTCCACCGGCGGCCTCCAGATCCTTGACGCTGCCGCCATGCAGCAGCCAGCTGGCCATGCCGGCCACCAGAGCCATCAGAAACGCCAGCTTCAGCCGCGACAGAGCCCCGCCCAGATCGCCACGCCGCCAAGACATCATCGGCCCCAGGGCCATGGTCGCCACCATGGGGATCATCAGGGGAACAAAGACCGCATTGAAAAAGGGCGGGCCCACCGAGACCTTGCCCAGGTTCAAGGCGTCGGCAAACATGGGGTAAAGGGTGCCCAGCAGAACCGTGCCGCAGGCCGTGCTCATCAGCACATTGTTGAGCAGCAAAGCCCCTTCACGGGACAGCGGCGTGAACAGCCCACCGGCCTTCAGACTGGGAGCGCGGAAAGCGAACAGCATCAGCGAGCCGCCGATCACCAGCACCAGCAGCCCCAGGATGAAGGTGCCGCGGGTGGGGTCGGCGGCGAAGCTATGCACCGAGGTGACGATGCCGGACCGCACGATGAAGGTGCCCAGCAACGACAACGAGAAAGCAAAGATGGCCAGCAGAATGGTCCAGGCTTTCAGAGTGTCGCGCTTTTCCACCACGATGGCGGAATGCAGCAGCGCCGTCCCGGCCAGCCAGGGCATGAAGGAGGCATTCTCGGTCGGGTCCCAATACCACCAGCCGCCCCAGCCCAGGGTGTAGTAAGCCCACCAGGAGCCCATGGCGATGCCCAGGGTCAGGAAGCACCAGGCCACCAGGGTCCAGGGACGCACCCAGCGGGCCCAGGCGGCGTCGACGCGGCCTTCGATCAGGGCGGCAATGGCGAAGGAAAAGGCCATGGAAAAACCCACATAGCCCAGATAAAGGAACGGCGGATGGAAGGCCAGACCCGGGTCCTGCAGCAGCGGATTGAGGCCCTTACCGTTCAAGGGCGCGGGGTCAAGCCGGGTGAAGGGGTCCGAGGTAAAGATGATGAAGGCCAAAAAGCCCACCGACACCATGGCTTGAACCGCCAGGGCCCGCGCCCGCAGGGCCGGCGGCAGATTGCGGCCAAAAGACGCCAGGGCCATGCCATAGACCGCCAGGATAAAGACCCACAGCAGCATCGAGCCTTCGTGATTGCCCCAAACGCCGCTGATCTTATAGAGCATCGGCTTGTCGGTATGGCTGTTCTCGAAGACGTTGGAGACCGAAAAGTCCGAAGTCACATAAGACCAGGTCAGAGCCCCGAAGCTGATGGCGACCAGCAGGAACTGAGCCAGAGCCGCCGTGCGACCCACCTCCATCCAGGGGCGGTCGTCGCGAGCGGCGCCGATAAGCGGCACGGTGGCCTGCACAATGGCGACAAACAGCGCCAGGATCAGAGTGTAATGGCCGATTTCAGGGATCATTTGTGCTGATACTCGTCCTGCCAGTGGCCGGATTTCTTGAGGGCGTCGGCGACTTCCTTGGGCATATAGTTCTCGTCGTGCTTGGCCAGCACTTCGGACGCCTGGAAGGTGCCCTGGCCGTCCAGCTTGCCCTCGGCCACCACGCCCTGGCCTTCGCGGAACAGGTCGGGCAGCACGCCGGTATAGCTGACGGCAACCGTCGCCGTCAGATCGGTGACGATGAAGCTGACGTGGGAACCGTCCTTGATCACCGAACCCTTCTGCACCAGCCCGCCCAACCGCACCCGGCGATCAGGGCCGACATGCTTGGTCTGCAAATCCCCCGGCGTATAGAAATAGACCATGCCGTCGCCGACGGCGGTCAGCACCAAAGCCGTGGCCGCTCCCAGGGCCAGCATGCCCAGCAGCACGAAATAAAGGCGTCTTTGCTTGCGCGTCACCGCATCACCCTTGGGCTTCTGAGCCATCGCGGGACCGGCCTCGACGGCCGGGCGACAGCTCTTGGAGAATCTTCAACTCGCGCTCACGGGCCTTCAGCTCGCGCATCGAGACCAGCAGCAGACCGGCGATCACCACCGCCGCCAGCGCATAGGCGGGCCAGACATAGCCGGCATAACCGCCCATGGCGAAATAGCTGGAGAGTGTGTCCATATGATGGCTCCTCAGCCTGCAACCGGTTCGGACGTCGGCGCGGCGTGGGCGGCGTGAATCTGGGTCATGCGGATGGCGCGGATTTTCGAGGCGACGATCTCGGTACGCACTCGGATCAAGAGCACCGTCACAAAATAAGTGGTGAAGCCCAGACCCATCAACAACAGCGGCACCAACATGGCCGGATCGATGGAAGGCATGCCCAGCTTCGAGACGCTGGCCGGCTGATGCAGAGTGTTCCACCAATCCACCGAAAACTTGATGATCGGCAGATTGACACTGCCGGCCAAGGCCAGCACCGCACCGGCTTTAGACCCCCGGTTGGGATCGTCGAAAGCATTCACCAGGGCCATATAGCCCAAATAAAGGAACAACAGGATCAGCATGCTGGTGAGGCGCGCATCCCAAGCCCACCAGGTGCCCCACATGGGCCGACCCCACAGCGAGCCGGTCACCAGACAAACGAAGGTGAAAGCCGCCCCCACCGGGGCCGCCGCCCTGGCGGTCAGATCGGCCAGGGGATGCTTCCAGATCAGACCAACGGCGCTGGAGATGGCCATAGTGGAATAGCAGGCCATGGCCAGCCAGGCCGAAGGGACATGGATGTACATGATGCGCACCGTCTCGCCCTGCTGGTAATCGGCGGGCGAGGCGATCAGGCCAAGGTAAAGACCTGCGCCGATCAGCAGCACAGTGGCGAGTGCCGTCCAGGGCTGAATTACAGCCGCGAGGCGCAGAAATCGGGCAGGATTAGCGAAGCGATGCATGATGACCCGTTCTACAGCTTGTCCAAAGACTTTACCAGGGGACTCGAAAACTTTTTGGAACTATTCCAAAGCTTGTCGTAACGCCGCCGCCGCCGCCCAAGGCGTCAGGGCCAAAGCCGCCAGCAACTGGCCGCCCAGGATCAGCAGATGCGACTGGGACGGCAGTCCCTGCACCGCCGCATCGATGGCCCCGACGCCGAAGATCAGCACCGGCACATAGAGCGGCAGAACCAGCAGCGACAGCAGCACGCCGCCTCGACGCGCTCCCAACACCAGCGCCGCACCCATGGCCCCGATCAACGACAGGGTCGGCGTGCCCAGCAGCATGGTCAGCAGCAGGGTGACGAAGCCGTCGGCATTCATATGCAGCAACACCGCCAGAACCGGAGCGGCCACCATCAGCGGCAGACCCGTGGTCAGCCAGTGGGCCGTCACCTTGCCCAACACCATCAGCTCCAAAGCCGTCGGCGTCAGGGCCAGCAGCTCCAGGCTGCCGTCCTCGTAGTCGGCCTGGAACAGACGGTCCAGCGACAGCATCGAGGCCAGCAGCGCCGTCACCCACAGCACACCGGCGCTGGTGCGCTCCAGGATGTTGGCTTCCGGGCCGATGCCGAAGGGAAACAGCACCACCGTCAGCACAAAGAAGGTCACCACCATCACGCTGTCGCTGCCTTGACGCAGGGCAAGCCGGAGGTCGCGGCGGATGATTTCAAGAAGACGGAACATCACCAGCCCCCCATGTCGGCGGCCACCGGGGCCGGAGGGGTGAAGTGATCCAGATGCATCTCCCGCGCTCCCGGCAGATCGACGTCGGCATGGGTGGAGAGCACCACCATGCCGCCGCCAGCGCGATGTTTGGCGATGATGGCCTCCAGGCGTTTCACCGAGGCGCGGTCCAGGGCCACCGTCGGCTCGTCCAACAGCCACAAAGGCGCCGGGGCCGCCAGCAGACGCGACAGATTGAGCCGGCGCTTTTGACCGGCCGACAGAAGCTTGGCCGGCACTTCGGCCAGACGCAGCATATCCAGGCTTTCCAACGCCGCCTCGGCCACAGCATCCCCGGCCTTGGGGTCGTGCAGCCGAGCCCAGAAACGCAGGTTCTCCATCACCGTCAACACCGGCTTCACCGCATCGTGATGGCCGACGTAATGGACCCGGCCCGAATGAGCCTCGCGGTCCTCGGCCACCATCTCGCCGTTCCAGGCCAGCTGCCCGGCGGCGGGTTTCAGCAATCCGGCCAGAAGGCGCAGCAGGCTGGATTTGCCCGAACCGTTGGGACCCAGCAACAGCAAGGCCTCGCCGGATGTCAGCTCGAAATCCATGCGGGCGAAGACCATCCGCTCGCCCCGCAGGCAAGCCAAATTGTGGCCGGAAAACCGGGCATCTGGGGCAAATTCGCTCATGGCCCGGCACCTTAGCAAAAGTGTGGAGGGGGCCAAGAGAAATCGACAAGGGGCGGGCGCGCCGCGAATCCATTCCTCACTAAGATGGAAAGCCGTGCCAGACCTTGGTTTTCACGAATTTAATTAGGAAGAACAGTCTCTTATCCGCTGCCAGCTGGTAAGCCGGGCTGTCAATCCCCATATGAAGTCCAGGACGCCAAGCTTCCCCATCGCAAAGATCGATGGTGGAGCAACTTTCTTCCGTTTTACCCTGGCGGGAAAGTTGCTATCTTGCCCGCCGAACACCCGAAGACCCGCGGCGCAGCAACGCCCCGAGCCCGTCGCCACGGGACGGAGCCATCGGAACCAGGAACCTTCTGTAAGAAAGGATTTTGCCGTGCTTGAAGCCTATCGCCAGCATGTCGCCGAACGCGCAGCCCTTGGAATTCCCCCGCTGCCCCTGTCCGCTAAGCAAACCGAGGAGCTGGTCGCCCTCCTGAAGAACCCGCCCAAGGGCGAGGAAGCTACCCTTGTCGAGCTGATCACTTATCGCGTTCCCGCCGGCGTCGATGACGCCGCCAAGACCAAGGCCGAATTCCTGGCCAAGGTCTCGAAGGGCGAAGAGAAATGTTCGCTGATCTCCAAGGTCAAGGCCACCGAGCTTTTGGGCACCATGCTGGGCGGCTTCAACATCAAGCCGCTGATCGAGCTGCTGGGCGACGCCGAGACCGCCGCCGCCGCCGCCGAGGCCTTGAAGAAGACCCTGCTGGTGTTCGACTTCTTCCATGACGTCAAGGAACTGGCCGACAAGGGCAATGCCAACGCCAAGGGCGTTCTGCAGTCCTGGGCCGACGCCGAATGGTTCACCTCGCGCCCCGAGGTTCCGGCCAGCCTGACCGTCACCATCTTCAAAGTGACCGGCGAGACCAACACCGACGATCTGTCGCCGGCCCCCGACGCCTGGAGCCGTCCCGATATTCCGCTGCATGCCCTGGCCATGCTGAAGAACGCCCGCCCCGGCATCGAGCCGGAGGAAGGCGGTGTGCGCGGCCCCATCAAGTTCCTGGAGAGCTTGCGCGCCAAGGGCAATCTGGTGGCCTATGTGGGCGACGTGGTGGGCACCGGCTCGTCGCGGAAGTCCGCCACCAACTCGGTGCTGTGGTTCACCGGCGAAGACATTCCCTTCGTGCCGAACAAGCGTTTCGGCGGCGTCTGTCTGGGCACCAAGATCGCCCCGATCTTCTACAACACCATGGAAGATGCCGGCGCTCTGCCCATCGAGCTGGACGTCAACCAGATGACCATGGGCGATGTGGTCGAGCTGCGTCCCTATGAGGGCAAGGCCCTGAAGGACGGCAAGGTCATCTCGGAATTCACCGTCAAGTCCGACGTGATCTTCGACGAAGTCCGCGCCGGCGGCCGCATTCCCCTGATCATCGGCCGCGGCCTGACCGCCAAGGCCCGCGAGGCTCTGGGCCTGCCGGCCTCGACCCTGTTCCGCCTGCCCGGCGTGCCCGCCGACACCGGCAAGGGTTACTCGCTGGCCCAGAAGATGGTCGGTCGCGCCTGCGGTCTGCCGGAAGGCAAGGGTATGCGTCCCGGCACCTATTGCGAGCCGAAGATGACCACCGTCGGCTCCCAGGACACCACCGGCCCGATGACCCGCGACGAGCTGAAGGATCTGGCTTGCCTGGGCTTCTCGGCCGATCTGGTCATGCAGTCCTTCTGCCACACCGCTGCCTATCCGAAGCTGGTGGACGTCAAGACCCATAAGGAACTGCCGGGCTTCATTTCCACCCGTGGCGGCATCGCTTTGCGTCCCGGCGATGGCGTGATCCATTCTTGGCTGAACCGTCTGCTGATGCCCGACACCGTCGGTACCGGCGGCGATTCCCACACCCGCTTCCCCATCGGCATCTCCTTCCCGGCGGGCTCCGGTCTGGTGGCTTTCGCCGCCGCCACCGGCACCATGCCGCTGGACATGCCGGAATCGGTGCTGGTCCGCTTCAAGGGCAAGATGCAGCCCGGCGTCACTCTGCGTGACCTGGTCAACGCCATCCCCCTCTATGCCATCCGCGCCGGTCTGCTGACCGTCGAGAAGAAGGGCAAGAAGAACGTCTTCTCGGGCCGCATTCTCGAGATCGAGGGTCTGCCCGACCTGAAGGTGGAACAGGCCTTCGAACTGTCCGACGCTTCCGCCGAACGCTCGGCCGCCGCCTGTACCGTCCGCCTCAACAAAGAGCCGATCATCGAGTACATGACCTCGAACATCACTCTGATGAAGTGGATGATCGCCGAGGGTTACTCCGACGCCCGCACCCTGGGCCGCCGCATCAAGGCCATGGAAGCCTGGATTGCCAAGCCCGACCTGCTGGCCCCCGATGCCGACGCCGAATATGCCGCCGTCATCGACATCGATCTGGCCGACATCAAGGAGCCGATCGTCGCTTGCCCGAACGATCCCGACGACGTCAAGCTGCTGTCGGAAGTCTCCGGCAACAAGATCGACGAGGTCTTCATCGGCTCGTGCATGACCAACATCGGTCACTTCCGCGCTGCGGCCAAGGTGCTGGACGGTCAGTCCGACATCCCGACCCGCCTGTGGATCGCCCCGCCGACCAAGATGGATGCCCTGATCCTGAACGAGGAAGGCTATTACAGCGTCCTCGGCAAGTCGGGTGCCCGCATGGAAATGCCCGGCTGCTCGCTTTGCATGGGCAATCAGGCGCAGGTGCGTAAGGGCTCGACCGCCATGTCGACCTCGACCCGCAACTTCCCCAACCGTCTGGGCATCGACACCCAGGTCTATCTGGGCTCCGCCGAGCTGGCCGCCGTCTGCGCCCTGCTGGGCAAGATCCCGACCGTGGCCGAGTATCTGTCGCAGGTGGAAGTGGTCAACACCAAGGCCGCCGACATCTATCGCTACATGAACTTCGACAAAATCGCCGCCTTCCGCGACGTGGCCGACACCGTCTCGGTGTAAGCCTTATCGTCGGATAGAAACGGAAACCCCCGCCGAGCGATCGGCGGGGGTTTTTGTTTGGGGACGCCCGTGACAAATGAGAGAAGCCCCCCTGTTGCCTACCAGCTCGGCCCTTCGTCGTCCTCGACCATCATGGGGGCGCGGCTTTTCAGCTCGGCGAGGATTTCCTGGCGACGTTCGGCGGTGGCGGTGGCCCAGCCTTTGATTTCGTCGCGGGTGCGACCGCAGCCACGGCAAACGCCGGTGCGCTCGACGATCTTGCAGCGGTCAACGCAGGGTGAAGTCGTGCCGTCTGGGACGGCTTTCTTTTTGGGACTGCTCATGGCCTTAAGATAAACGAAAAGAGGGCCGCTTTGCAGCAGCCCTCTTCCCGAGAATAACCATTCTTTTTTTAGCTCTACTCGCGCGGCAGTTCCCACTTGGCGGCGGACCGCAGCAGGCGAGCCTTGAGCAACTCACGCTCGAACAGGAACTCGCGCGGCAGACGGTCGTAGAACTTGTCGAAGTGGACTTCATGGTCACGAACTTCGGCCAGACCGGCCTCGCGGTCGATGGCCATCAGCTCGTAGAACTTCTCGGCCGGGTAATCCAGGCCGCTCCATTCCAGGTCCTGACGACGCGGCATGAAGCCCAGCGGGCTTTCCACGGCGAAGCCACGGCCACGGACGCGCTCGACGATCCACTTCAACACGCGCATGTTGTCGCCGAAGCCCGGCCACATGAACTTGCCGTTCTCGTCCTTGCGGAACCAGTTGACGCGGAAGATGCCGGGCGGGTTGGCCAGCTTGCGACCGATGTTCAGCCAATGGCCCCAATAGTCGGCCATATGATAGCCGCAGAAGGGCAGCATGGCCATCGGGTCGCGGCGGATAGCGGCCTGACCGACGGCGGCGGCGGTGGCTTCCGAGCCCATGGTGGCGCCCAGATAGACGCCATGAGCCCAATTGAAGCCCTCGAACACCAGCGGCATGTTCTTGGACAAACGGCCACCGAACAGGAAGGCCGAGATCGGAACACCAGCGGGATTTTCCCAGTCGGGGTCGATGGAGGGGCACTGACCGGCCGGAGCAGTGAAGCGGCTGTTGGGGTGAGCGGCGGGCTCCTTGGAGTCCGGGGTCCAGTCACGGCCCTTCCAGTCGGTCAGATGCGCCGGAACTTCTTCCGTCAGGCCTTCCCACCAGACATCGCCATCGTCGGTCAGAGCGACGTTGGTGAAGATCGAATTGGCGCGGCAGGCGGCGATGGCGTTGAAGTTGGTGTGCGCGCCAGTGCCGGGAGCGACGCCGAAGAAGCCGGCTTCCGGGTTGATGGCGTACAGCTTGCCGTCAGCGCCGGGCTTGATCCAGGCGATGTCGTCGCCGACGGTCCAGATCTTCCAGCCTTCGAAACCCTTGGGCGGCAGCAGCATGGCGAAGTTGGTCTTGCCGCAAGCCGACGGGAAGGCAGCGCCCACATAAGTCTTCTCGCCTTCGGGGTTTTCCACTCCGACGATCAGCATATGTTCGGCCAGCCAACCCTCGTCGCGGGCCATCACCGAGGCGATGCGCAGAGCGAAGCACTTCTTGCCCAACAGAGCATTGCCGCCGTAACCCGAACCATAGGACCAGATCGACCGCTCTTCGGGGAAGTGGGTGATATAGATGTTCTTGGGATTGCAGGGCCAGGCCACATCCTTCTGGCCGGCCTTCAGGGGCATGCCGACGGAGTGAACGCAAGGAACGAAATCGCCTTCAACACCCAACACGTCCAGGCAAGCCTGACCCATGCGGGTCATGATGCGCATGTTGACGGCCACATAGGGGCTGTCGGTCAGCTCGACGCCGATATGGGCGATGGGGCTGCCCAAGGGACCCATGGAGAAAGGCACCACATAGAGGGTGCGGCCCTTCATGCAGCCGTCGTACAGCTTGTTGAGGGTGACCTTCATTTCCTTGGGGTCGACCCAATTGTTGGTCGGACCAGCATCGTGCTTGTTCTGCGAGCAGATGAAGGTACGGTCCTCGACGCGCGCAACGTCGCCCGGATCGGAACGGCAGAGGTAGCTGTTGGGGCGCTTGGCGTCATTCAGGCGAATGAACGAGCCAGCATCGACCAGCAACTGACAGAGGCTGTCGTACTCTTCCTGCGAGCCGTCGCACCAATGGATGCTGTCGGGCTTGGTCAGCTGGGCGATTTCATCAACCCACTGCAGCAGCTTGCGGTTGGTGGTGGTGCCGCCGCGGATACCTAACTTCGTCATGAACGCCGCTCCTTGGAGAAAGATCCTTGTTATTTGCCGCCTGCCTCGCGGAATTTTTCCCGGGCTAATACTCCGCTTACGTCGCGGAGTCGAGTCCATCGTCACGCCTTGAATACAGGGAATGCGGATAGGTCATCGTTTTTGCAACGCAAGGTGGATGAAGGCGGATGGGATCTGTTTGACGGATGCCCAGAAGGATACTGCCAAGCCCTCCCGCGAGCAACTCTTTACCTGAAAGTATTATCGCATAGTCTCGTTTTTCCCCAGAACAGCCAGATTGCTAAGCGTGGGTATAGCTTCCGCCGGTGACATCAGCGGTTTGGGGAAGGCTAAGCGATACACGCGACGAGCGCAAGCAACCTCGATCCCATCGGGATCGGCAGCGACTGCTTTCCAATGCTTTCCGCGCTTTCCCAAGATACTGCGCCCCAGATGCACAAGCATCTCTTGGTGATCGACATTAATCCTACTGATCAAGTCGGATTCTGCCGCCGCGAAAGCGGCGACGGCCTCTTGGGCACAGGGCAAATCCTGGTTCAGCCAGACGGCGCGGCCAAAGCCGCCCACCCAGTGGATGCGTTCCAGCACAACCTTGAAGAATCCGAAATCCGTAAAGCCGGCATAAAGGGCGGCGCCGGGATGGCGGGTCAGGTAACGCCGCCGGAGCCGTTCCAGGGTATCGCCCGGCCCGCAACGCTCGGCCCGACCGATAACCGTCACGCGCGGCCCCTGCTGGGGATTGGCGTAATGGCCGGTATCCTCGAACAGCATGGACAGCCGAGGATCACGCTCCAGGTTGCGGGTATGGTCGGCCAGCTTGGACAGCAGCAGGATCGGGCTGCCGTCGATATCGGTGGCCGTGGCCGTCAGCGACACATAGGGCCGCTCCTCGCCGCCGGCCAAAAGGGTGGTGGCGGTAGCGGCGCGGTTGCGGGCACGGATCAGCTTGCGCACCGTGAAGATCAGGGCGGCGCGGTCCACACCGGCTTGAGGCGGCTCTTGAGCGTTCATGGGGAGAAATACTCCGCCTGCGAGAGGCATCCGTCAACCCAGGCTAAATTTCGCCATAATGCGGGATTTACCTAGGAGCCGTCCGGATGGCAAAGCCCCCCTTGGCAAACGAAGGGGAAGCCGCCACACTCCGGGTGTATTAAATAAGCAAGAAAGCCTGATAGCCGTGGCCCAGACCATTGCCCTTGTGGACGACGACCGCAACATCCTCACCTCGGTTTCCATCGCCTTGGAAGCCGAGGGCTTCAAGGTCCGCACCTATAGCGACGGCGCCGAAGCGCTGCGCGCCATCACCGCCCAGCCGGTGGATCTGGCGGTGCTGGACATCAAGATGCCGCGCATGGACGGCATGGAGCTTTTGCAGCGCATCCGCAAAGCCTCGGCCATTCCAGTGATCTTCCTGACCTCGAAGGACGACGAGGTGGATGAAGTGCTGGGCCTGCGCATGGGCGCCGATGATTACATCAAGAAGCCCTTCTCCCAGCGCCTGCTGATCGAGCGTATCCGCGCTCTGCTGCGCCGTGGCGAGCTGGCCCGCGACGATGGCGCCGCCTCGCAGACCGTCATCCGTGGCGAGCTGGCCCTGGACCCCGCCCGCCATGCCTGCACCTGGAAGGGCCAGATGGTCGATCTGACCGTCACCGAATTCCTGATCCTGAAGTCCCTGGCCATGCGCCCCGGCCATGTGAAGAACCGCGACCAGCTGATCGATTCGGCTTACGGCGAACATATCTATGTGGACGACCGCACCATCGACAGCCACATCAAGCGGCTGCGCAAGAAGTTCCGCGATATCGACGATGACTTCGGCCATATCGAGACCCTCTATGGCGTCGGCTACCGTTACCGCGAAGATCCGTGAAAGACGCGCGCGCCGATAAACCCGACGTTCTGCGCCATCGCCGACGTTGGCTGCCTTTCGCCTCGCCGCTGACCTGGCGCATTCTGGCGGTCAATGTGCTGGCCCCGGTGATCCTGGTGGGCGGGCTGTTCTACCTTGACCGCTATAAGAACGAGTTGATCGCCCAGGAGCTGGAATCCTTGCGCATCCGCGCCGAAATGATGGCGGCGGCGGTGGGCGAAGGCGCGGTGATCGATACGGGCTACAGCATTCCCGAACTGTCGCCGACGGCGGCCAAGCAGATGCTGCGCCGTCTGGCCCAGCCGGCCCGCATGCGCGCCCGCCTGTTCGAAGACGACGGCGACGAACTGGCCGACAGCCGGTCCCTGATCAGCGGCAATTCGGAAATTCTGGTGGAAGATCTGCCCGAGCCCGACCGCGGCCTGTTCGTCAAGGGCTTCCGCAAGATCTACGACTTCGTCACCCAATCCAGCCTGGCCAACGAAGACCTGCCCCATTACCACGAAAGCGCCCACCCCAAGGCCAATGATTATCCCGAGGTCATGCAAGCCCTGAACGGCGACGCCGCCTGGGCGGTGCGGGCCATGCGCGGCCACCGGCTGCTTCTGACCACCGCCGTGCCGGTGCAGCATTACAAGCAGGTGCTGGGCGCGGTGATGGTTTCCTCGACCGGCGACGACATTGCCCAAAGCCTGTTCAAGGTGCGCCTGACCATCTTCCAGGCCTTCGCCTTCGCCCTGATGATCACCATCACCCTGTCGCTCTATCTGGCCGGCACCATCGCCCGGCCGATCCGCCGACTGGCCGCCGCCGCCGACCGGGTCCGCCGGGGCCAGGGCCGCCGCCACGCCATCCCCGATCTATCCAAACGCGGCGACGAGATCGGCGAGCTGTCGAGCGCTCTGGCCGACATGACCGAGACCCTGTGGCGGCGCATGGATGCGGTGGAGGCCTTCGCCGCCGATGTCGCCCACGAGATCAAGAACCCCCTGACCTCTTTACGCTCGGCGGTCGAGACCTGCGCCCGGGTGCAAAACCCCGACCAGCAGCGCCGCCTGATGAGCATCATCCAGGACGATGTGGGCCGGCTGGACCGGCTGATCAGCGATATCTCGGACGCTTCCCGCATCGATGCCGAACTGTCCCGCGCCGATTCCGAGCCGGTCTCCATTTGCCGCATGGTCGAAGGACTGGCCTCCATCTACCGCGATACCGGCGCCGCCGAGGATGTGGCGGTGGATGTTGTCTGCCATGGGGGCGACGAACTGCTGGTGATGGGCATCGAAAGCCGCCTTGCCCAGGTGCTGCGCAATCTGATCACCAACGCCCTGTCCTTCAGCCCGCCCCAGGGGCATATCCGCCTGGAGGCACGGCGCGAGGGCAAGATGGTGATGGCCTCGGTCGAGGACGACGGCCCCGGCATCCCCGAGAATAAGCTGGAGGCCATCTTCGACCGCTTCTACACCGAGCGTCCGGAAAGCGAGAAGTTCGGCACCCATTCCGGCCTGGGCCTGTCCATCTCGAAACAGATCGCCGAGGCCCATGGCGGCAGCCTGTTGGCCAGCAATCGCAGCGACGCCGAGGGCAAGGTCCTGGGGGCTCGCTTCACCTTCACCCTGCCCGCCTATGTGCCGCCGCAGGAAAAGGGCGGCAAATAGCCTCTACTTCTGGCATTTCACCATGGCGGTGAAGCCCTTGGCCAGATCGCCGATATCCGCAGTGGGCAGCCTTGTTTTCGAGGAAGCCGTCTCATAGGCCACGCCGTTGGAGTCCAGGAAAGTGGCGGCGACCTGAGATTTGATGGCGAAATTAACGTTCTGCGCCAGCTGTCCGCCAGGGTCGGTGTTCATTCTTGAAACCACCACCCCCATCACATGGCCCGAGCCGTCCAACAAAGGCCCGCCGCTATTGCCGTGCTGCACCGGGGCAGTGATCTGCAGATAGCGGCTGTCATCCTTCAGTCCGGCCAGAGCGCTGACAATGCCCGTGGTCAAATTGCCCTGGGTTGAAAGAGCTCCGGCCATGGGAAAACCATAGACCACGGCGTCTTCCCCCTGACGCACCGGCGGCGGAGCCCGGAAGCGGGCAAAGGCTCCCTTGCGGCCCGGCACCTTGATCAAAGCCAGATCGTTGGCGATATCGGCCTCCACCAGCTTGGCCTCGGCCTCGCCATCGGCCAAGGCAACCTTCAGGCTCAGGCAACCGTTGGCCACATGGGCGTTGGTCAAAGCCAGTCCCGAGCCATCGACGAAGAAGATGGTTCCCGTGGCGACAATCCCCCACTGTCCTCCCGGTTGCTGTCCCCTTTGGGCGATGGCGTTGTTAAGGTCGCTGACCGCCTTGGCCGTACCGGCAAGGAAATTTCTGAGACGATCGGCCGTACCGCCGGCTGAACCCGTCTGAACAGCCGCCAGAATATGATCCGTCGAGGGTTTGCGCAGCCGCCAGCCCAAATGCTTGCCATCTTCCAGCAGCTGGAAGCTTAGGACATAGTCATAGCCGGTGCCGGGATGGGCACGGGGAGCATCGGAGACCTCCACCGAAACCTGATCGAACATCCCCACCTGCTCGACGGCGGCAATGTCGGAGCGCGCCGCATTGTCCAGCAGCAAAGCCTGGACCGAAGCCATTTCGGGACGGGCCTCCAGGGCTGCCGTGGCATGCTCCAGCAAGCCAGGGCTTGGCACCAGGGCCAGCAGGCGACCAGGAACATGCGGCTCGAACTTCGTCAGCTTGGCGACTTCACGATCGGTAGAGACCTTAAGGGCCGCGAAAGCTTCCTCGCGGGAGCTATAAACGGTGCCGTCCACATTATAGACGATCGGCTTTGCGGAACTCTCCTGGGCGACGCATGGCCAGGCCACCGAGAAACCCAGCAAGCAGATTAACAACATACGGCGCATGGTCCCGACCCTCCCTTGATCGCCACAAAGGATAGGGGGCTAGTCCCTCTTACGCAATCTGTTGCCGTTGACTCCCACCCTCGGCCATGGCCTCCTATCGACCGATGATCCGGGTTCATGGCACCAGCATCGCCTTGGCCGGAACGGGGGTGCTGCTGCGCGGCCCCTCGGGCGCCGGCAAATCCGATCTCGCCTTGCGACTGATCGAGGCTGGCGCTTGTCTGGTCGCTGATGATCAGGTGGAGCTGGTCCCGTCGGTCAAGGGCCTGATTATGCGCCCGCCGGACAAGCTGGCCGGACTTTTGGAGGTCCGAGGCCTTGGCATCCTGCGCCTCGATTATGCCGACAACATCCCCCTGGCTTTGGTGGTGGATCTGGTTCCGGCTGACAGCGTCGAGCGCATGCCCGAGACGGAAACGACCGAGATTTCGGGCCTGACGCTTCCTTTGCTGCGGCTCTGCCCCTGGGAGGCTTCGGCCCCGGCCAAGGTTCGCCTTGCGGTGGGGGTGGCAAGCGGGTCTATACTGTGCCTGCGATGAAGAGAGAAGCGCCCCCCTTGGCGTCTTGGACCGACACCCAGGACGCGAACAGGCCGGCTATCCCCGGCGGCCATGGGGATTCCATATCTTCGTCCCAATCTCCCATTAAGCTTATCGTGGTGACCGGCATGTCCGGCGCCGGCAAGACTCTGGCCCTGAAGGCGCTGGAAGATCTGGGCTATGAGGCCGTGGACAATCTGCCCCTGTCGCTGATCAGCTCGCTGGTGCGGGCCGGCGGCGTCAACCGGCCCCTGGCCGTGGGCATCGACATCCGCACCCGCGATTTCGGCGTCGCCTCCATGCTGGCCGGCATGGACGAGCTGAGGCGCGACGGCTCCATGGACATGCATCTGGTCTTCATGGATTGCGACGACGAGACCCTGAGCCGCCGTTTCACCGAGACCCGGCGCCGCCATCCCCTGGCCCTGGACCGTCCCCTGGCCGACGGCATCCGCCACGAGCGCGAGCTGATCTCGCCGCTGTTGGGGCGTTCCGACATCACCATCGACACCAGCGCCCTGCCTCCCGCCGAGCTGAAGCGGGTGCTGGCCGGACACTTCGCACTAGACCACAAGCCGGGGCTGGTGGTCTTCGTCACCTCGTTTTCCTATCGCCGCGGCCTGCCGCGCGAGGCGGATCTGGTGTTCGACGCCCGTTTTCTGTCCAATCCCCACTATGATCCCCTCTTGCGTCCTTTAACCGGACGGGATGAAGCGGTTGTGCGACACATCGAGGCCGATCCCGGGTATGATGCTTTTTTCGCGTCGTTGACCGGTCTGATCGGGCCGCTGCTGCCGCGCTTCGCCGCCGAGGGAAAAAGTTACCTGACCATCGCCGTCGGTTGCACCGGCGGTCGTCACCGATCGGTGGCATTGGCTGAACGTTTGACGCTGTGGCTGAGGGAGAGCGGCCAAAGCGTCGACCTCCGGCATCGTGAGCTGGAGGAAGGGGAAAAATAAAATGAAGGTCGAGCAATGATAGGACTAGTACTCGTCACCCACGGCCGCCTCGCCGACGAGCTGGTAGCCGCTCTGGAGCATGTGGTCGGACCGCAAACCAAAGTCGCCACGGTCTGCATCGGCCCCGAGGACGACATGGAGCGCCGCCGCATGGACATCTTGCAATCCACCTCGAAGGTGGATGACGGATCGGGCGTGGTCGTGCTCACCGACATGTTCGGCGGCACGCCCTCTAATCTGGCCATCTCCATCATGGACAAGGCCAAGATCGAGGTCATCGCCGGAGTCAATCTGCCCATGCTGATCAAGCTGGCCAGCGTACGGACGAAGGAAAATCTTTCCGACGCCGTGGCTAGCGCTCAGGAGGCCGGACGCAAATATATCAACGTGGCCTCGCGGCTGCTGACCCAAGACCGCTAAAAAAGGTACGAGCTGCCCATGACCGGTTCCGCCGAACTTTTGTCTGCCGACGCCATCTGTCGCTCGGCCACCATTACCAATCGCCGCGGACTGCATGCCCGCGCCGCCGCCAAATTCGTCAAGCTGGCCGCCCAGTTCAAGGCTCAGGTGGTCGTCAGCCATCGCGGCACCGAGGTCTCGGGCCTGTCCATCATGGGCCTGATGATGCTGGCCGCCGGCCCCGGCTGCACCGTCGAGCTGCGCGGGGGCGGCGATGACGCCGATGCCGCCGTCGCCGCCCTGGTGCAACTGATCGAAGATAAGTTCGGCGAAGACTGAGGCCCAGATTCATGGCCAAGGAATCCCTGTCCATGCCATCGGCTCCGGCCTTTGGCGAAGAGCGGATGTTCACGGGACTGGGGGTCAGTCCCGGTGTCGCCATCGGCGTGGTCTATCACTATGACGCCGGGGCGGTGACCGTCCCTGAATATTGCCTGCCCAAGGATCAGATTCTTCCCGAACGCCTGCGCTTCGCCGAAGCCCTGGCCGCCGCCGTGCGTCAGGTCGAAACCCTGCGGGGCAAGACCGCCAATCTGCCCGCCGAGGTCAGCGAGGAGCTGGGCTATCTGCTGGACGCCCATCTGCAGATGCTCAAAGGCTCGCGACTCGTGCGCGGGGTCGAGCGGCGCATTACCGAAGATCGGGTCAACGCCGAGGCCGCCGTCCAACAGGAAATCGGCCAGATCGCCGACAGCTTCGCCGCCATGGACGATGCCTATCTGGCGTCCCGCGTCGATGACATCCGCGAAGTGGGCTTGCGGCTGGTCCGCAATCTGACCAAGACTCCCTTCAAGCCCTTCTCCAACATGCCGGCCAACGCCGTGGTCCTGGCCGAGGAGTTGAGCCCCGCCGACACCGCCTTGCTGAACCCGGCCGAAGTGGCCGGCATGGCCACCGTTCTGGGCGGCGCCGCCGGCCATACCGCCATCATGGCCCGCTCGCTGGGACTGCCCAGCGTCGTCGGCATCGCCGGGGTGCTGGCGGGCGTGCGCACCGGCATGCCGGTGATCATCGACGGCACCGCCGGTGCGGTGATCCTGAACCCCAGCCGCGAGACCCTGAAGCTTTACCGGGTCAAGCGGGCCGATCTCTTGCGCGAGCGCCGCCGCCTCGACCGCATGGGCAAGGTCCCAGCGGTCACCCTGGACGGTACCCACATCACCTTGCTGGCCAATCTGGAGCTTCCCGCCGAGATTGATGCGGTGATGGCCAATGGCGCCGCCGGCATCGGCCTGTTCCGCAGCGAATTCATGTATATGAACCGCGACGACCTGCCCTCGGAAGAGGAGCAATATCAGTTGATGGCCGGATTGGTGCGCCGCCTGGACGGGCGGCCTCTGACCATCCGCACCCTGGATTGCGGCGGCGACAAGCTGGCCCCGGCGCTGGGCATCGTCGATAGCCCCAATCCGGCCCTGGGCATGCGGGCCATTCGCCTGTCCCTGAAGCGCCCGGACATTCTCGACCCCCAACTGGCGGCGATCCTGCGGGCCGGCGTTCATGGCCCGGTGCGCATCCTGCTACCCATGGTCTGCGCCGTCAGCGAGCTGGTGGCCGTACGCCATCGCATGGAGCAGGTGGCCAAGGATCTGACCGCCCGTAAAATCCCCATCGCCAGCCCGCTGCCGCCCCTAGGCACCATGATCGAAGTTCCCGGCGCCGCCCTGGCCGCCGACAGTCTGGCCTGGCATTCCGACTTCTTCGCCATCGGCACCAATGATCTGACCCAATATACCCTGGCCATCGACCGCACCGACGAAGCGGTGGCCCATCTCTATGATCCCTTGCATCCGGCGGTGCTGCGCTTGCTGCAGTTCTCCACCGAAGCCGCCCTGCGTGCCCGCATTCCCATCAGCGTCTGCGGCGAAATCGCCGGCAATCCGCGCTTCACCGCCTTGCTGCTGGGCCTGGGCATCCGCGATCTGTCCATGTCGGCCCACAGTATTCCCCTGGTCAAGGAGCGGGTGCGCTCCCTCGACATGGTGGCGGCCAGCCGCCGCACCCGTCTGATCATGGATCAGGCCGACAGCGGCCGCATCGGCCAGTTGCTGGACGACTTCAACGCCACCCCCGCCGAATAGCTTGTCGTAATCCTCGCCCGCTGATATAGGCGTGGAAAATTCTTATCAGGAGCAGATGATGACGTTCACCGATTTCAAGGTTGCCGATTTCTCCCTGGCCGAATGGGGCCGCAAGGAAATCGACATCGCCGAGACCGAAATGCCCGGCCTGATGGCCCTGCGCGACGAGTTCGGCGCCTCGAAGCCCCTGAAGGATGCCCGCATCGTCGGCTGCCTGCATATGACCATTCAGACCGCCGTGCTGATCGAGACCCTGGTGGCCCTGGGCGCTTCGGTGCGCTGGTCGTCTTGCAACATCTTCTCGACCCAGGATCAGGCCGCCGCCGCCATCGCCGCCGCCAACATCCCCGTCTTCGCCTGGAAGGGCGAGACCGAGGAAGAATTCTGGTGGTGCATCGAGCAGTCCCTGCGCGGCCCCGACGGCTGGACCCCCAACATGATCCTGGACGATGGCGGCGACGTCACCCAGATCATGCATGACAAATACCCCGAGATGCTGAAGGACATTCGCGGCATCTCCGAGGAAACCACCACCGGCGTGCATCGCCTGTACGAGATGGCCAAGGCCGGCAAGCTGCTGGTCCCCGCCATCAACGTCAATGACAGCGTCACCAAGTCGAAGTTCGACAACCTGTATGGTTGCCGCGAATCGCTGGTGGACGGCATCAAGCGCGCCACCGACGTCATGATCGCCGGCAAGGTCGCCGTAGTCGCCGGCTTCGGCGATGTGGGCAAGGGCTCGGCCGCCAGCCTGCGCAGCCAGGGCGCCCGCGTCATCGTCACCGAGATCGACCCCATCTGCGCCCTGCAGGCCGCCATGGAAGGCTATCAGGTCCTGACCATGCAGGAAGCCGCCCCCCAGGGCGACATCTTCGTCACCTGCACCGGCAATGTGGACGTGATCACCCTGGACGACATGCGGGCCATGAAGGACCGCGCCATCGTCTGCAACATCGGCCACTTCGACAGCGAAATTCAGATCGCCTCCTTGCGGAACCTGAAGTGGACCAACGTCAAGCCGCAGGTGGACGAAGTCCACTTCCCCGACGGCAAGCGTCTGATCGTTCTGGCCGAAGGCCGTCTGGTCAACCTGGGCTGCGCCACCGGCCACCCCAGCTTCGTGATGTCGGCCAGCTTCACCAACCAGGTGCTGGCCCAGATCGAGCTGTGGAACCATGCCGAGAAGTACGAGCGCAAGGTCTATGTGCTGCCCAAGCACCTGGACGAAAAGGTCGCCCGCCTGCATCTGGAAAAGATCGGCGTCAAGCTGACCCAGCTGACCAAGGCCCAGGCCGACTACATCAGCGTGCCGGTCGCCGGTCCGTTCAAGCCGGATACCTATCGCTACTAAGCGATAGAGTGTTTCACGGGACCCCCCCGCTCCGGGCAACCGGAGCGGGGGTTTTTTGTTGGATGGATGGGGGTGCGTCGGGGCTCTGCCCCGCCAGGGACTCGGTCCCTGGACCCTGGGTGGATTAATGGACGTTACTGCATGGTTTCCGCCCTCACCCAACAAAAAAAGCCGCCCCGGTTTCCCGAGGCGGCCTTCTTTTCGACAGAAGCGACGCGACTTAGTTGTCGGTCTTCTCTTCCTTGGCGCGGTTGAACGCGGCGCCCAGGATGTCGCCCAGGCTGGCGCCCGAGTCGGACGAACCGTACTCGGCCATAGCCTGCTTCTCTTCCTCGATCTCGCGAGCCTTGACCGACAGAGTCACCTTGCGGGTGGCCTTGTCGATGGCGGTGATCTTGGCGTCGATCTTTTCGCCGACGGCGAAACGGTCGGGACGCTGATCGCCACGCTCACGAGCCAGCTCGTTCTTGCGGATGAAGCCGGTCAGACCCTCGACGGCCACTTCCAGGCCATTCTCGGTGACGGCGGTGACGGTGGTGGTCACCACATCGCCCTTCTTGACGTTGGCGATGGCTTCCTTGAACGGATCGGAACCCAGCTGCTTGATGCCGAGGCTGATGCGCTCCTTCTCGATGTCGACGTCCAAGACCTTGGCCTTGACGATGTCGCCCTTCTTGAAGTCGGCAATAGCCTGCTCGCCGGAACGTTCCCATTCCAGGTCGGACAAGTGAACCATGCCGTCGATGTCGCCGGGCAGGCCGATGAACAGACCGAACTCGGTGATGTTCTTGACTTCGCCTTCGACTTCGGTGCCCACGGGGAACTTCTCGAGGAAGCCTTCCCAGGGGTTGGACATGGTCTGCTTCAGACCCAGGCTGATGCGGCGCTTCTGAGCGTCCACATCCAGGACCATGACTTCGACTTCCTGAGAGGTCGAAACGATCTTGCCGGGATGGACGTTCTTCTTGGTCCAGGACATTTCGGAAACGTGGACCAGACCTTCGACACCGGCTTCCAGCTCCACGAAGGCGCCGTAGTCGGTGATGTTGGTGACGCGGCCGACGAACTTGCCGTTGACCGGGTACTTGGTCTCGACGCCTTCCCAGGGATCGGCTTCCAGCTGCTTGATGCCCAGGCTGATGCGCTGGGTCTCGGAGTTGAAGCGGATGACCTGGACCTTGACGGTCTGGCCGATGTGCAGAGCCTCGGACGGATGGTTGATGCGCTTCCAGGCGATGTCGGTGACATGCAGAAGACCATCAACGCCGCCCAGGTCGACGAACGCACCGTAATCGGTGATGTTCTTGACGACGCCTTCGAGGATCTGACCTTCCTTGAGGCTTTCGATCAGTTCCGAACGCTGCTCGGCGCGGGTTTCTTCCAGCACGGCGCGACGCGAAACGACGATGTTGCCGCGCGAACGGTCCATCTTCAGGATCTGGAACGGCTGAGCCGAACCCATCAGCGGGCCGATGTCGCGCACGGGGCGGATGTCAACCTGGCTGCCCGGCAGGAAAGCCACGGCGCCCGACAGGTCGACGGTGAAGCCACCCTTGACGCGGCCGAAGATCACGCCGTTGACGCGCTGGTTGTCCTGGAAGGACTTCTCGAGCTGCGTCCAGGCTTCCTCGCGGCGGGCCTTCTCGCGGCTGAGCATCACTTCGCCGTTCTTGTCCTCGTAGCGCTCGACGAAGACTTCGACTTCGTCGCCGGCCTTGATCTCGGAGGGGCGTCCGGGGACAGTGAATTCCTTGAGGGGGATGCGGCCTTCGGACTTCAGTCCGACATCGATGACCGCAAAGTCGCCGTCGATCTCGACGACGGTGCCCTTGACGACGGAACCTTCAAAGGAACCGTTCTCGCCGAACACTTCGTCCAGCAGCGAGGCAAAATCTTCATTGGTGGTGAATTCAGTGGCAGTAGCCATAATCTGGTAGTCCTTTCAACTTCATCTTCCGGGCCTGTCGGTTGTGTCCGACGGTCTTAGGCGAAAACCAAAACACCGATCACCGCTTCCCCGCCTCGGGAAACGGCCACCCTGGCTTCTCATGCTTCGGTGTTTAGCCGGCGCAGGTCCGCTGGGAGATGATGGAGACGGCGGCGGCAAAAGCCCCGTCGGCATCCAGCTCCGACGTATCCAGCACAACCGCATCGGCGGCCGGAACCAAAGGAGCCACGCTACGCCCACTATCGCGAGCGTCGCGTTCCCTCATATCTTGAAGGACAGCCTCCCATATAACCGAGACGTCCTTGTCAAGCAACTCTTTGAATCGCCGCTCGGCCCGTTTTTCAAGGCTTGCGGTGACAAATATCTTGGCGTCGGCAGCGGGGCAAACCACCGTGCCGATGTCGCGGCCATCCAGAACGGCTCCGGGAGCGGTATTGGCAAAGCTGCGCTGGAACTCCAGCAACGCAGCCCGCACGCCGGGAATCGCCGCCACCTTCGAAGCCGCCTGGCCGGCTTCCTCGCCACGCAGATCGGGACTGGAAAGCTGGTCGGGCGACAAAGACCGCGCCACCGCCTCGGCCTGAGCCGCATCTTCCGGATTGCCGCCCGAGCGCAAGACCGCCATGCCGACGGCGCGATAGAGCGAGCCGGTGTCCAGATAGTTCAGGCCGTAATGAACGGCGAGGCGCCGGGCCAAGGTTCCCTTGCCGGCAGCCGCCGGACCGTCCAGAGCGATGATCATCGATGCTCTCTCTAAAGGTTAATGGGCTTCCGCCCAGCTTTTGGCCACGCCGGTTTCCACCACCAGCGGCACATCCAGGCTGGCAGCCTCTTCCATCACCTTTTTAACCAAGGCGCGGGTGGCTTCGGCCTCGGCTTCGGGCACTTCGAAGATCAGTTCGTCATGGACCTGCAGCAGCATCCTGGCCGACAGATTGGCGGCGGCCAAAGCCGGCTCCAGCTTCATCATGGCCCGCTTGATGATGTCGGCGGCGCCGCCCTGGATGGGGGCATTGATAGCGGCCCGCTCGGCGAAGGCCCGCATGGCCGGGTTCTTCTCGGCAATGCCCTGGGTGAAGCATTTGCGGCCAAACAGGGTGGTGACGAAGCCATTGGTCCGCGCCTCTTCCTTGGTCCGCTCCATGTAGCTGCGGATTTCCGGGTATTTGGCGAAATAGGCGTCGATGTAGCTCTTGGCCTCGCCGTTGGGAATATCCAGCTGACGGGCCAGGCCGAAGGCGCTGATGCCATAGATGATGCCGAAATTGATGGCCTTGGCCTTGCGGCGGATCATCGGGTCCATGCCTTCGACCGGCACGCCGAAGACCTGCGAGGCGGTGATGGCATGAATGTCGTCGCCGTCGCGGAAGGCCTGCTTCAGCCCCTCGATGTTGGCCACATGGGCGACAAGCCGCAGCTCGATCTGGGAATAATCGGCGGAGAGCAACAGGTTCCCCGGCTCGGCGATGAAGGCGCGGCGGATGCGCCGTCCCTCCTCGGTACGGATCGGGATATTCTGCAGGTTCGGGTCCGACGAGGCCAAGCGCCCGGTGCTGGTGCCGGCCATGGAATAACTGGTATGAACCCGGCCCGTGGCGGGATTGATCTGCTCGACCAGGGCGTCGACATAGGTGCTCTTCAGCTTGGCGATCTGACGCCAGTCCAGCACCTTTTGCGGCAGCGGATGGGCCCCGGCCAATTGCTCCAGGATGTCGGCGCCGGTGGCATAGGCCCCGGTCTTGCCCTTCTTGCCGCCGGGCAGTTGCAGCTTGTCGAACAGCACTTCGCCCAACTGCTTGGGCGAGCCGACGTTGAACTCCATGCCGGCCAGCTCGCAGATTTCCCGCTCCAGGGTGGTCATGCGCTGGCCGAATTCCAGGCTCATGGCCTGAAGCTCGGCTTTATCCACCTTGATGCCGTGACGCTCCATGCGCGACAGCACCTGAACCAGCGGGCGCTCCAGAGTCTCGTAGACCGTGACCATATGTTCGGCCAGCAGGCGGGGCTTGAAGTAGCTGTGCAGGCGCAGGGTGATATCGGCATCCTCGGCGGCATAGGCCAAGGCCTTGTCCAGCGACACCCGATCAAAGGTGATCTGAGCCTTACCGGTGCCGCAGACCTGCGAGAAGGGAATGGTCTCGTGGCTCAGATAGCGCGAGGACAGCTCGTCCATGCCCTGACCATGCAGGCCGCAGGTCAGGACATAGGACAGCAGCATGGTGTCATCGATGGGATCGACCTCGATCCCCACCTGGGACAGCACCTGCAGGTCGAACTTGATGTTATGGCCGACCTTCAGCACGCCGGGGTCTTCCAGCAGCGGCTTGAGGATTTCCAGGGTGACGGCCTTGGGCAGGATGGCCGGGCCGGAGGGACCGCCACCACCCAGCAGATCACCCTGGGCCGGGCCATCGGAATGCAGCACCGGGATATAGCAAGCCTTGCCGGGAGCTACCGACAGGGACACCCCCACCAGATCGCAGCGTAAGGAATCCAGGGAATTGGTCTCGGTATCCACCGCCACCACCCCGACGGAGCGGGCGGCGGCGACCCAGCGCTCCAGGGCCTCGACGGTCAGGACCAGCTCGTAGTCGGTCTTGATCTTGGCAACTTCGGCGGCGGGTGCCGCTTCAGATGAAGCAGAGGCACCATTGGCGTTCAGATGCTGCTCGATGCGGGCGCGGATGCTGCGAAAGCCTTGGGCGTCGATGAAGGCCAGCAGCTCGATGCGGTCGGGCTGGCGCAGGGCGAAATTGTCCAGGGACTCGGGCACCGGCACATCCTGGCGCAGTTCCACCAAGCGGCGCGAGACGCGGGCCAGATCGGCATTCTCGATCAAGGACTCCCGGCGCTTGGGCTGCTTGATCTCAGCCGCGCGGGCCAGCAGGCTTTCCAGATCGCCATATTCGGTGATCAGCTGGGCCGCCGTCTTGATGCCGATGCCGGGAACGCCCGGCACATTGTCGGTGCTATCGCCAGCCAGGGCCTGAACATCCACCACCTTGTCGGGGGCGACGGCGAATTTCTCGAAGACTTCGGCGGGGCCGATGACGCGATTCTTCAGCGGATCGAACATCTCGACCCCCTCGCCCACCAGCTGCATCAGGTCTTTATCCGAGGAAACGATGGTGACACGCGCCCCCTGCTCGCGGGCCAGCCGGGCATAGGTGGCAATCAGATCGTCGGCCTCGAAGCCGGCCAGTTCGACGCAAGGCACATTGAAGGCCCGCACGGCGTCGCGGATCAGAGCGAACTGGGGGACCAGTTCTTCCGGCGGCTCGGGGCGATGGGCCTTATAGGCGGGATAAATCTCGCTGCGAAAAGTGGTGCGCCCAGCGTCGAAGATCACCGCCAGGTGATCCGACGTAGACTCCTGCATCAGCTTCATCAGCATGGAGGCAAAGCCATAGACGGCGTTCACCGGCACGCCGTCGGGGCGCGTCATCATGGGCAGACCGTGGAAGGCGCGGAAAATAAATCCCGAGCCGTCCACCAAGGTCACATGACGAAGAGGGCTATCGGACATGACTGATCCTTCTCACCGCAAAACGGGTAAACTGTAGATCGCGGCAAAAAGGGCTCGAAAGCCGTTAATGCCCGTGCGACTTCGCGCCCTCGGCCAGCTTGAAAGCCTGGCTGCAATAGGGGCAGACCAGCTCTTCCTTGGCATCGGAAAAGGTCAGATAGACCTTGGGATGGCCGGTCACGGGACCATTGCCTTCACAGGCGACGGTGGTGGTATTGACAGTGACGACTTCCTGGCTCATGTCGATCCTCATTGCGCGGCTGGTCGGGCGGATGATACCCATTGCGGCTGACCAATCAATTCCCTTATCGCGTGGATGCATGTCCAGCTCTAAATCAGCCCCCGAATTTGCGATCGAAACCATCGGCCTGACCAAGGTCTATGCCGCCCGTGGCCGTCAGCCGGCCAAAATGGCGCTGGACAATGTGTCGCTGGCGATCCCCCGCGGCTCGTTCTTTGGCCTGCTGGGCCCCAACGGCGCCGGCAAATCCACCTTTATCAACATCCTGGCCGGATTGGTGACCAAATCCTCGGGCATCGCCCGCATTTGGGACACCGATGTGGCCGACGACGAGCGGGCCGCCCGCTGCGCCATCGGGGTGGTGCCGCAGGAACTGAACCTGGACCCCTTCTTCACCCCGCGTGAGCTGCTGGAGGTTCAGGCCGGCATGTACGGCGTGCCCAAGGCCGAGCGCCGCACCGATGAAATTCTCGAAGCCGTGGGGCTGGCCGACAAGGCCCATGCCTATGCCCGCACCCTGTCGGGCGGCATGCGCCGCCGCCTGCTGGTGGCCAAGGCCATGGTGCACAGCCCGCCGATCCTGGTGCTGGACGAACCCACCGCCGGTGTGGACATCGAACTGCGCCAGCAGCTTTGGGCCTATGTGAAGACCCTGAACCAGAAGGGCACCACCATTGTCCTGACCACTCACTACCTGGAAGAGGCCGAGGAACTGTGCGACCGCATCGCCATCATCGACCAGGGCCAGCTGGTGGCCTGCGAGGAAAAGACATCCTTGCTGGGGCGTTTGGACAGCAAGCAGCTGATCGTCACCCTGGACCGCGACATCGGAACAATTCCGGCCCCGCTGGCGCCCTGGTCTCCCGATCAGCTGGACGCCCGCCGCCTGCGTTTCCGCTATAAGCCCAGCGCCACCAATGTGGGCCTGATCCTTGAAGGTGTCCGCGCTGCCGGACTGGGGGTGCTTGATCTTTCCACCGTCGAAGCCGATTTAGAAGACATCTTCCTTCGCCTGACGGGGCATGGAGCCCAGTCCGGGGCTCAACAGTCAGTTGCAGATTCTTCGAGCTAATTATGGCGCGTTGGAGCAGGGTGCTTATCATGTTGTCATTTCTATTCCCCGCCGGCTGTGCCCCGACCCTGAAACCCCTTGGCCAAGATCGCATCGAGCCCCGGCTTGAAGCAGACGCCATCGTCACCAGTGACGAGGAGCGTCTGCCCCTGCGCCTGTGGATGCCGCCCGAGGGCACGCCGCTGAAAGCCGTCGTCGTCGCCCTGCACGGCATGAACGACTATTCCCGATCCTTCGAGGGAAGCGGCAAATATCTTTCGGCCCACGGCATCGCCGTCTATGCCTATGACCAGCGCGGCTTCGGCCAAGGGCCTTGGCCCGGCTATTGGGCCGGGAAAGAGGCCATGAGCGCCGATCTTTCCACCGCCCTGCGACTGGTGGCCAAGAAACATCCCGGCCTGCCGCTTTACGCCTTGGGCGAAAGCATGGGCGGGGCCGTGGTCATGCTGACCATGACCGGACCCAATCCGCCGCCCGTGACCGGCGTCATCCTGGCGGCCCCCGCCGTCTGGGGCCGCGACGACATGAATATCTTCGAGAAGGGCGCCTTATGGATGACTTGGCACGCCATGCCCTGGATGACCTTCAACGGCCATGGCCTGGACGTCCAGCCTTCGGATAACCTTGAGATGCTGCGGGCCTTGAGCCGTGATCCCCTGGTTCTGAAGGACACCCGCGCCGACGTCATCCATGGGTTGGTCGATCTGATGACCGAGGCCCAGCATAGCGCCACAAAACTGACCACTCCGGCCCTGGTGCTCTATGGCGAGCACGATCAGATCATTCCCCAGGCTCCCAGCCTGCGGGCCATGGGCAATCTGCGGGGCGAGTCCCAGGTCAAGGCCATATACCCTAACGGCTGGCATATGCTGCTGCGCGACCTTCAGGCCGAGGTGGTGCTGGCCGACATCGTCTCTTGGATCGATCGCCCCCGTTGGCCCCTGCCTTCCGGCGCCGACAAGCGGGCCGAGCAATTTCTGTCT
>Ga0302157_10001275_pt1 | contig 31341 bp, 26 predicted proteins | sample I_Bog_N3_3_FD_193502 | JGI IMG/M metagenome (GOLD analysis project Ga0302157, IMG submission 193502) | Peat permafrost microbial communities from Stordalen Mire near Abisko, Sweden - I_Bog_N3_3 | ecosystem: Environmental > Terrestrial > Soil > Wetlands > Peat | place: Sweden: Abisko, Stordalen...
GCCGCCAAATTCGCCCGCGAGCGGCGCGTGCCCTATTTCGGCATCTGCTTCGGCATGCAGATGGCGGTCATCGAGGCCTGCCGTTCGCTCTCCGGGCTGGCCCAAGCCAATTCCACCGAATTCGGCCCTACGACGGAGCCGGTCGTCGGCTTGATGACGGAATGGATGCGCGGCAACGAGTTGGAGCAGCGGCAGGAAGCCGGCGACCTCGGCGGCACGATGCGGCTCGGAGCCTACAAAGCGGAACTGAAGCCCGGCTCGAAAATCGCCGAAATCTACGGCGCGACGGAAATCTCCGAGCGCCACCGCCACCGCTACGAGGTCAACACCGCCTATCGCGGACGGCTCGAGGACAAAGGCATGAGTTTTGCGGGCATGTCTCCGGACGGTCTGCTGCCCGAGACGATCGAATTGCCGAACCATCCCTGGTTCATCGGCGTGCAATACCACCCCGAACTCAAGAGCCGCCCCTTCGAGCCGCATCCGCTGTTCCGCAGTTTCATCGCGGCGGCGAAGGCGCAGAGCCGGCTGGTGTGAACCCGCTCACGCCCGCTTCGCCGTGAATGCGCCCGCCTTCAGCCAGGTCAGGCCGCCGTCGAGGCTGTAGTCGTTCGCCCAGACGAACCTGTCGACAGCGATGTTGAAGAAGCGGATGCGCGCCTGCGCCATCGCGCCGTTGGGCAGGCGGCTCAGGGCCTCGAGGCGCATCTCGCCGTCCCGCCAGGCTCCGTGAAAGTCGGAGATCATCGCCGCCGGTTGCTGGGCGCCGAGCGCGGACATCTCCCAGCGGCCCGTCGTCTCGCAATAGGTGCGCAGCGTGACGACGAAAAACAGCCGCCGGCCATCGGGCGAAACCGCCTTGAACTCATCAATGATCATCCGGCCGTCATCCACGGCCTTGGCGCTCCAGTCCGCCTCATAGGCGACGAGCACGGAGCCGTCAGGCTTGTAACGCGCGCCCTCGCAACGCCATTCGCCGAGCAGGAAATCGAACTGGCGGCTCGGAAGCGCGTCAGGGGCCAAGGTCGTCGTCATCGCTCTTTCCGCGAGAGGCAATGCCGACATTTTCCATCTTTCGACATTCGTTGCAACCGCCGATACGGCGTTGCCGACAGCGCCGCGCGAAGGTAAGGAGAAGCGGCGGCAGGCCAGACTCGACCTGGCGCGCGGGGAAGGATGGCCGAGTGGTTTAAGGCAGCGGTCTTGAAAACCGCCGTGGGCGCAAGCCCACCGTGGGTTCGAATCCCACTCCTTCCGCCAATATCTTATATTGAATGATCCCTCATTCTCCCCGGCGATCGCGCCGCCGCGCCATCGCCGTATTGGCTACCCCGGTTGCCTTCGCAATCAGGTCGCGCTGCAGCACTCGCATGAGCAATTCCGTCAGTCGTCGGACTCGCGGGCCTTGTCTGATCGCACGCGCGCCTCCCTCGGGCGCTTCACGGGCCGCCATTCGACCCCAACAAAGCCCAAAGCCCCTGGGTCCACGCCACAAAGGCGAGAAAGCGAGAGCCTGAGCCATTTGCGGCCTATCTCAGTTCGCCGCCGGGATTGCGCGATCCGACAGGCACGCAAAGCTTCGAATGCGGGACGAAACCACGCCCCTGATTGAAACCCTTTCAACTGCGATTGCCTTTGCACAACCCTCCGCATAACGATCGTCCTATTTTGGCGAAGACGATCCTTAGACTCGCATTTGTAACAGTTCATTAGCACAATTGCCTCAGAACACAGTTCATGAAGGCTATGAATACCGGAATTTATTACAAATTCCGACGTGCCCTTACATTACGTAAGGTAATGGTTCGCGAATTGCGTTTGCGAACACGTTGACAATGGCGAATATGACCGTCGTAAAATCGAGACCTCGGCCGAAAAAACGTTATTGTAGCCTTTCGCGAACGCTCATTACGTTATGAAGAGAGGTCGATATTGGGAACCCAGACGATAATCGAACTTGTCGGTCATTGCGACATTCATTCAGCCTCGAAGCGCCGTTCCGATCTCATCGAAGCCATGCGCGGCAGCGACGAAGTTTGGATCGACTCGGAGCGAGCCGAGTATCTCGACCTGACATTCATTCAACTCCTCGTCTCTGCGAGCAAGACCGCCAGGGTTACCCGTACGCGGCTGCGTTTCGCGCCCGTGTCGGCGGCCTTCCGCGACGCCTTCGAGCGCGCTGGAGTGCGGCTCTCCCCAAACCAAGACCAAATCGACCTGAGATAAGGAGGCTGTGATGGCTAACGTGCTGACTGTCGATGATTCCCCGAGCGTCTGCCAAATGGTCAAGGTGGTGCTGGGCCCCGGCGGCCACAATGTCGTGGTCGCCAACGATGGCGCGGCCGGCCTCGCCAAGGCCAAATCACAGCGTTTCGATCTGATTCTCACCGACCTCAACATGCCCGTCATGAATGGCATGGAGATGATCAAGGCCGTGCGCGCGTTGCCCAACTATGTGGGCGTGCCGATCGTCTTTCTCACCACGGAATCCGACGACGGCGTCAAGGGTCAGGCCAAGGCGGCCGGCGCCACCGGATGGCTGACCAAGCCGTTCAAACCCGAACAACTCCAGGCGGTCATGGCGAAGTTGGTGCGCAAATGACCGAACTGGATCCGACGGAGACGTTCCGGTTGGAAGTCGCCGATCTTCTCGAAGGTCTCGAGGCGGCGCTGCTCGATCTTGGCCAAAGGCCCGATGACCGGGAGTTGATCGACACCGCCTTTCGGGCGCTGCATACGATCAAGGGGTCGGGAGCGATGTTCGGTTTCGACCGGGTCGCCGCCTTCACCCACGATTTCGAGACGGCCTTCGATCTGATCCGAAAGGGCAAGATCGACGCGCATCGGGAAATTGTCACCGTCGCCCTTTCGGCGAAAGACTATATTCAGATGCTGATCGAGGACCCCGACGGCGCGGATCCCGTCATCGGCGAAGCGATCGTGTCGGATTTGAGCCGCTACGTGAATTGGCCTTCCCGCTCTCCGGCCCTCGCGGAGCCGTCGCCTGTCGAGCGCAGAGAAACCTTGTACACAATCCGCGTCGCCTTCGATCCCGACGTGCTGAGAAATGGAACCAATCCGCTCCATCTGCTCGACGATTTGCGAGCGCTTGGGACCTGCGAAGTCGAGGCGATCATCGACGATGTGCCCACGCTCGATGAGTTGGATACGAGTGACTGCTTGCTCAAGTGGAGCGTGCGTCTGAGCACGGATCACGGCGTCGCCGATATCGAAGACGTCTTCATGTTCATCCGCGACGAGATGAAACTCGAAATCACGCCCGAAACGGAGCCTCTGGCGGTCAGCAAAGTTGTCGAAACGGCGGCTCTGGCGAGCGTCGCGCCGATTCGGAAGGCCGCTCCCGAGGCTGCATCCACCGAGAAGGCCGATCCCTCCCGGCGCGGCGATGAAAAGGCCGCCACGGTTCGCGTACAGGCCGAGCGCCTCGACGAACTGATGGACAGGGTCGGCGAACTCGTCATCGCCCAGGCCCGCCTGAGCGAGCTCGCCCATTCCGGAACGGACCTCGCGATCAAATCGATCGCGGAAGAGATCGAGCGGCTCGCTTCGGGTCTGCGCGATAGCACAATGGGCGTGCGCATGGTGCCGATGGGCTCGCTGTTCGGTCGCTTCCGGCGGCTCGTCCACGACCTGTCGCGCGATCTCGGCAAGCCCGTGGAATTCGTCACCATCGGCGAAGACACCGAACTCGACAAGACGATGATCGAGCGCCTCGCCGATCCGCTGGTTCATCTCATTCGCAACGCCATCGATCACGGCGTTGAAAATCCAGACAGGCGCGCCGTCTCGGGCAAATCGCCGACCGGCCGCATCGAGCTCGCGGCGCGCTATGTCGGCGCGCAGGTGCTCGTCACCGTGAAGGACGACGGGGCGGGACTTGACGCCGCGCGCATCCGCGCCAAGGCGGAAGAGCAGGGCCTGATCGCTCCCGGCGCGCCGTGCGGCGAGCAGGAGACATACCAGCTGCTGTTCGCGCCCGGGTTCTCGACCGCCGCGGTGGTCTCGGCGCTGTCGGGGCGCGGCGTCGGTATGGACGTCGTCAAGCGCACGATCGAAGCCATGCGTGGATCGATAGAACTCTCCACCGTGCCGGGCGAGGGAACAACCGTCACGCTGCGCCTGCCGCTGACGCTGGCGATCATCGAAGGCTTGCTCATCCGGGTCGGCGACGCCCGCTACATCATTCCGCTCTCCGCCGTCGAAGAATGCGTCGCATTCAACCCGAGCGACGACCAGAAGTCTCGCGGCCGCAGCTTCCTCAACATCCGCGGAAATCTGGTGCCGTTCATAAAACTCCGGGACCTTTTCGACGCCGAAGGCGAGCCGGCGGAGCACCCGCGCAACATCATCATTTCGATTGGCGAAAGCCATGTCGGTCTCGTCGTCGACCAGATCATCGGCAGCCATCAGACCGTCATCAAGTCGCTGTCGAAACTCCATTCCGATGTGGCGATGTTTTCGGGCGTCACGATCCTCGGCGACGGCTCCGCGGCTCTGATCCTCGATGTCGCCCAACTCGTTTCGATTGCGCAATCCCGCGCCGAAACCCAACGTATCGCCGAGGCCGCATAATGCCGCAAATTCATGCCGGAGCGGGACAGACGCGCGACGCCGCTGCGCCGCAAGCGTTCGAAGGCCTCACGCAAGCCCTGATGATCAGCATTGGCGGCGAGATCTTCGCGATCGACGCCGGTTGCGTGCGCGAGATCATCGATCCCGTGCCGACCACGCGCGTCGCGGGAGCCCGGGCGCACCTGCCGTCGCTGATCAATGTACGCGGCAACATCATTCCGCTCGCCGACATCCGCGTGCGCTTCGGCATGCCGATCACCGAAGCGTCCGCCGACACCCGTATCGTCGTCCTCGAAATCAAAATCGACGGCGATCCCGTGACGGTCGGCCTGATCTCCGACAAGGTCTACGAAGTGACCGAAGTGTCGCGCGCGCAAACCCAACCGACACCGCGTATCGGCATGCATTGGCGCGCCGAATTCATACGCTTCATCACCAAGTGGAAAGACGAGTTCGTGATCGTTCCTGACTTGGAACGGGCGCTAGGCTGAATATCAACCGATCCCTCAAATGTGCGGATACAGTTTATCATGCGTTTCACCATAAAAACCAAATTGGCGACGTCGTTTGCCGCGATCCTCGTCCTTTTCGGGGGGGCGGGCTATTTCTCTATCGCCAGTCTCAGCGCTTCCAACGATCGGATGGCGGGCTTCGCCGCCAAACCCTTCGCGCAGGTGCAGCGCGTCGCTCGATTGGAAACCATGGCGGTCGATAGCGCACGCCTGTTTCTGCGCACCATGTCGGTTCCAGGCGACGCCGAGCGGCTAAAGACGCAAAGCGACTTCCTCGCCAAGGACGACGAATTCCAGAGCGTGTTGAAGGAGTATCAGGCGAACGCCACGGCGGAGGGGCAGGGCCGCGCGCAGGCGCTCGGCGAGGCCTGGCCGCGAATGGTCAAGGCCGCGAAGAGCGGCATCGAACTGGCTGTGAAGAACGACAATAATCATGCGAGCGGGCTCCTCACCGGAGACTTCGCCAAGTCCGCTCAGGCAATCACCATTGCGATCGCCGCGATCAGCGAGCGGCGCGGAGTCGACAGCCAGGTTCACGAGAGCGGGAAGGCCGTCGAGCTGGCGCTTGCGTACCTCCGCCGGGACGCTTTTCGCATGTTCGTCGCCAACGACGATGCGCAGCTCAAGAAGTACGGCGAAGAATTCGACGCCGGCATGAAGCAGGAAGACCAAGACCTGCAGACCTTTGCTGAAGCCGCGCGCAAGGCCGGTTTAGCAGCGGAAGCGGACGCCATCGCCCCCGCCTGGAAAGCCTTCGAACCTGTCGCGCGGCAGGTGGTCGCGATCAACCTCGACAATTCCGACGCCCGTGCCAGCGAAATCTACATCGGGCCCTTCACCGAGGCGCGCATGGCCGTGATGGCCGAGGCCGGCAAACTGAAGGCCTACGAAGGCACGGTCGCCGACGGCTATGTAGCGGAAACTCAACACGCCTATGAGAGCACGCGCACGATGCTGATCGCCATCGTCCTCGGGGCCATCGCGCTCGGAATCGTGATGGCGACCTGGATCGCGCTCTCGGTGGCGAAGGGACTTTCGCGCGCTGTGCGCCTTGCCGATGCGGTTGCGATTGGCGACCTCAGCACGAAGATCGACTCCTTCAGCGGCGACGAGATCGGCGATCTGTTGAAGTCGCTCGACAAGATGACCGTCAATCTGAAGGCCACGGCCGATGTCGCGGACGCCATATCAAGCGGCGACCTCTCCGTCGACGCCAAGCCGCAATCCGACAAGGACGTTCTGGGCGTCGCGCTCTCCAAAATGGTGACGAAATTGCGCACCGTCGTCGGCGAAGTCACCAGCGCCGCGACGAACATGGCCTCCGGCAGCCAGGAGCTTTCGTCGAGCGCCGAGCAGCTTTCCCAGGGCGCGACCGAGCAGGCCTCCGCAGCCGAACAAGCGTCCGCGGCGATGGAACAGATGGCCGCCAACGTCAAGCAGAACGCCGACAATGCCGGCCAGACAGAGACGATAGCCAAACGCTCCGCGGTGGACGCTGAAGCCAGCGGCGTGGCCGTCGGCAAGGCGGTGGACGCGATGCAGACCATCGCCGCGAAGATCAACATCGTCCAGGAAATCGCGCGCCAGACCGACCTCCTCGCTCTGAACGCGGCGGTCGAGGCGGCCCGCGCCGGGGAACATGGGCGCGGCTTCGCGGTGGTGGCGTCCGAAGTGCGCAAGCTCGCCGAACGCAGCCAGGCGGCGGCGGCCGAGATCGGCACATTGTCGGCCGACACCGTCAAGGTGGCGCGCAACGCCGGCGAGATGCTCGCGAAGCTCGTCCCCGACATCAAGAAGACCGCCGAACTGGTGGAAGAGATCACCGCCGCCTGCCGCGAGCAGGATGTCGGCTCAGCGCAGATCAATCAGGCGATCCAGCAGCTCGACAAAGTCACGCAGCAGAACGCGGCCGCCTCGGAGGAAGTATCCTCAACTTCGGAAGAGCTTTCGTCGCAGGCTGAGCAGTTGCAGGAGACGATCGCATTCTTCCAGGTCGACGGCGCAAATCATCGGGTCGAAGGCAAGATCGACCGCGCCGCCAAGGAACTGAAGGCGCGCGGGGCGAAATTCTCGCGCCCCGTCGCCGCCAGGAAGGGCTCCGCGCCCAAGTCGGCGGCCAAGGCGGCTCGGGGCGGCTTCTCCTTCGAAATGGGCGAAGCTGACGTCGACGAAACCGACGCCGAATTCCGCCGCGCGGGCTGAGCAGACCGGCAGGTTCGGTAAAATCGACATTGAGGAAATTCCGGAGGTCTCCATGGCAGATGCTATCCAATATTTGACTCTTGGCATCGACGAGGAGGTCTTCGGAATCGACATCCGCAATGTCCGGGAAATCCTGGACATGCGGCCTGTCTCGAAGCTCCCGCACGCGCCGCCCTTCCTGTTGGGGATGATCGACGTGCGCGGCGCCGGATTTCCCATCGTCGACCTGCGCACGAAACTGCATCTTCCCAGGATTACCGCGACCGACGCGACGCGGATCATCATTCTCGATCTGCATCTGAAGGGACGCGCCCTTTGCGTCGGCTTCGTCGCCGACCGCGTCTTCGAGGTCACTGTACTCGATGACGACCAGACGACCGAGGCGCCGGACGTCGGCGGCCATTGGGAAACGAAGTTCATTGCGGGGATCGGGCGCAAAGGGCCCGCCTTCGTGATCCTGCTCGATCTCGATCGTCTGATGGATTCCGACGAAGAATCGATTCGCCCAGAGACTTTGGCGGCATGATGAACACGCGAGCGCCCCCGGTGGATAGCCTCGATCATTTGAGCGATCCCCATTTTCGCGCCCTTGCCGAAGTGATCGAGGCTCGTGTCGGCATCAAAATGCCGCCGAGCAAGCGCCCGATGATCGAGGGTCGCCTGCGTAAGCGCGTAAGGGCGCTCAATCTCGAGAACGTCGACGACTACGCCAAATACATCTTCGATCTCGGCCATCTCGAACAGGAATTGCCCGATCTTATCGACTGCGTCACGACCAACAAGACCGATTTTTTCCGCGAACCCGCGCATTTCGAATTCTTGCGCGACGTTGCTGTCCCATCGCTTTTGAAAGCTCGCGGCGCACGCTCCGCCAATCTGAAAATATGGAGCGCGGCTTGCTCGACCGGCGCCGAGGTCTACACTTTGGCGATGGTTTTGCAGGAGATGTCTCTTGCGCGCAGCCAGTTCCGCTTCTCGATCCTTGGCACTGATATTTCGAACGACGTTTTGCAAGAGGCGAGGTCGGCGATCTACCCACGGGAGTTCATCGCCGCTGTCCCGGAGCCGATGCGCAAGCGTTACGTCATGATAGCGCGCGAGGCGAAACGAGACGCCGCCCGCATCGCTCCCGAATTGCGAGCCCGAACCCGCTTCGAGCGGCTCAATCTCATGGACGACCCGTATCCCGTCGACGACAACGTCGACGTGATCTTCTGTCGAAATGTTCTCATCTATTTCGATAGACCGACGCAGCACGCCGTGGTCCAGCGTCTCGTTTCCCATTTGCGCCCGGGAGGCTTCCTCATTCTGGGTCACTCGGAATCCATGGCGGCGAGCGGCGTTCTCGGAATCTCCCAAATCATGCCCACGGTGTTCGTGGCGAGGGCAAGCTCAGCGAGAAAGTCGGCAGCATGACCCCGTTAGCCACGCGCGTTCTGATCGTCGACGATTCCGCTTCCGTCAGGCAAACGCTTTCCGCCATCCTGAGCGGCGATCCAGAAATCGTAGTGATCGGAACCGCCGCCGACGCCTATGCCGCCGCCCGGCGTCTTCAGAGCGAGCTTCCCGACGTCATGATCCTCGATATCGAGATGCCGGGAATGGACGGCCTGACTTTCCTGAAGAAAATCATGGCGCAACATCCGATCCCGGTGATCGTCTGCTCGACCTTGACCGACCAGGGGTCCAAGGCGCTGTTCGAAGCGCTAGATTCCGGCGCCATCGACATCATGCCAAAACCGAAGGTCGACACGCGCGCCGCCCTGACCGAATCGACGGATCGAATACGCCAAATGGTCAAGGCGGCGGGGCAAGCCAAGGTTCGCAAGCGAGATTACCGACCGATGAAGGTCGAACGAAAGCTGACTGCGGACGTCATTTTGCCGCCGACACCCCCCAGCCGCGCCAAGGCCCCGACAGAGCGTATCGTCTGCATCGGCGCGTCGACGGGGGGCACCGAAACCCTTCGCGAGATCTTGACGCCGCTCCCCGAGAAAAGTCCAGGCATCGTGATCGTGCAGCACATGCCCGAAAAGTTCACCACCGCCTTCGCGAGACGGCTGGACGGGCTCTGCGCGATCGAGGTGAAAGAAGCCGAGGAGGGCGACGAAGTCCGCGTCGGGCGCGCGTTGATTGCTCCAGGCAACTTTCACCTCGTATTGCAACGCGTAGGCGCGACTTATCGCGTTGCTATCAAGAATGGTCCGCCCGTTTCGCGACACCGTCCGTCTGTCGACGTGCTCTTTCGATCGGCCGCTCAATGCGCGGGCGCCAACGCGATGGGGCTGATCATGACAGGCATGGGCGACGACGGCGCGCGCGGCCTGCTCGAAATGCGCAAGGCGGGCGCAAGAACTCTGGCCCAGGACGCGGAGAGCTGTGTCGTCTTTGGCATGCCCAAGGAAGCGATCGCGCTGGGCGCGGCGGAGAGAATAGTCACCCCCTCGCGCATCCCGGCCGAAATTGCCGCTTGGGGCTATGTCGCCGAACCCACAAGCGCCGAGTAGGGAATGATGAATTCATCGCCTTCGACCGACAGCGATATTCCGGAAATGAGCGGCGGAATCGCGCAATGCGCCCGGGAGATAGACGGAGCGTTCAATACAGTCGCCGAACGGCTGGGAGATGGTCTCAGCCTGTTCGAGGATTTGAAGTCCAATTTCGGAGACTTGTCCAACGAACTCACCGGCGCGGACATGAACAAGACGCGGGACATGCTGACGAGCCTCGCCAAGGAATTGCGGGCCTTCGGCGAAGCGCTCCCCATGGAAACGGCGATGCTCGAGACCATGACGAGCCAAGACGCCAAGACATCGCAGACCTTCGCGCAATTGTGGGAACATTTGCAGCTCATAGCGGTCCTGGCGCGCAGCACGCGCATCGAGGCCGCTTCGTTGACCTCCTATCGCGAAGAGATAGGCAGTTTTACCGGGAAGATCATTACGCTGACGACTCACGCCAAGGAGTCGATCGACGATAGTCGCCGCACTTACGCCCGCTTGGCGGCTTTGCTCAACAACGCTCTGGCGCAACAACGAAAATTCACAAGTCGCTATCGAGACTCTCTGGAAGCCGTCGCCGGCAAACTCACGGATGCTGTGGGGACCCTCGGCGAACGCGCCGTCAAAAGCACAGCTTTCGCGGCGGACGCCGCGCAACGGGCCCGACAATTGTCGATCGCTGTAGGCGGGGCGATTGTTTCGATGCAGTCCGGCGACAACATTCGCCAGAGGTTGGAGCATGTCGTCACGGCGCTCGACGCGATCGAAGGATCGAACAGAGATGCAATCCCCTTTGTGATCAAACATCTGCAATCTCACCAACTCAGTGCGGCCAACGCATTGCTCCGCAAGGAGGTGCGAGGGATCGGCGGCGCCTTGGCGCAGCTCGAAAAAGATTCGCGGGCCATGGTTGATTTGGGACGCACGTTGTATGCGGGCGGGGACGCGGCCTCGAATTCGTTCTTGGATAGCTTGAGCGCGGATCTTGCCGACGCCTCGGCGCTCATCAAGAAATGTATCGAAGCCCGCAATATCGTCGATGAAGCGACCAAGAGCTTGACGAGCGTGGTCGATCTGTTCCGCCAGACGGAGGTTGGGCTTTCGGAGACCATTCAGGACATCCTCATGATCGGCACCAATGCCGGGCTCCTGGCGGGACGGCTTGGGAACAGCGGGCGTGGTCTCGTCGTCATCGCCAACGAAGTCAAAGTGGTTGCATCGCTCATTGAAAGGGACGCAAGCCCACTGGGGCCGCTTTTCGCGCACCTACAGAATTCGTCCAAGGATTTGCAGCAGCGCCACCGCGGTGGTTTCAGTCAAATGGGGTCGCTCGACAAAGCTATTCGCCAGGCGCTCGAACAAATGCAGAGCAACGGCGCCCGACTTGATACGGCGCTTCAGCGGTTGGCGAAGGACGCCGGCGATTTTGGCGGCATCGTTGGCGAATGCCAGCAGCGGTTGGAAGCTGCATCAACCTCCTTTGACTTCGTTGAGACAGCGGGCGGCAAACTTGCTCGACAGACCGCTATCACGACATTTCGACCGCCCGGCGATCTTTCCCGTATCGAAGCCTCGCTCGCGCAGCGCATCTTTTCAACTTACACGATGGTGGAGGAGCGCGAGATCTATAACCGCGTCCTCGAGGAATTGGGCTTCGAGGGTGGGGAACCGGCTACAAAGCAACTGTTGGCGGTCGGTTGACGTCGCCCGGCTTTCAAGGAAAATGAGGTCGCGCCGACGATGCCGGCGCCCTGCAGCCGCAATGTTATGAATCCTCTCGCCCCCTCACGTGCGCATTCTTGACAAACGCAAGTCGCCGGCCTGCGCTCGACATTGTGGGAACTATGGGCTACGCGAATATGCCTCGATCGTTTCGACGAGTTCGCTCTCCAGTTCGATCACTTCAAGCGGCGCACCGAGGCCCGGAACATAGACGCCACGTTCGCCGAGGCGTCGACACTGCGCCTCGAGACGCTCGGCGAAGCCGGGGTCGAGCAAGGCCGGGGCCAAGGCCATGACCAACAGTCCAACTGCCGGCGATTCCGCCCCCGAGGTGAAGGCGGGCGCGTCGAGCGACCAGTTCGCGCCCGTGAGCCCGGCGGCGAGCACTTCGACCATCAGCGCGATATTGGCGCCGCGTGAGCCCCCGAAGGTCAGCAATGCGCCGCGCATCGCCGCGCTTGCGTCTGTCGTATCGAAGCCTTGCGCATCGACGGCCCAGCCCGGCGGCAGGGATTCGCCCCGCTCGGCGCGCGCCCGCACATTTACGTAAGCCGTGGCGCTGCTGGCTTGGTCGATCACCAGCGGCGGCCCGTGCGCCAGCGGCGCGGCGAAGGCGAGGGGGTTGGTGCAATAGACGGGCCCTTTGCCACCGGGGACCGCGACCAGGGCCGGCCCATTGGTCGCCGCGAGCCCGACGAGGCCGGCATCGGCGAGGCGCCGGACGTAATCGCCGAGTTCGCCCGTCGTGAAGCTGTTGGCCTGCGAAAAAACGGCGATTCCCAGGTCTTTCGCGCGGCGGAAAAAATCGGCGAACGCCAGATCGAAGCCGAGTTGCGCCAATCCTCCCGCAGCGTCGCATTGGATCATCGCCGGCGCGGGAGAAGTGAGGACCGGGGTCGCGTCGCGCGCGATCCGGCCGCGGGCGAAGGCGTCGAGATAGTCGACGAGGTGCCGGAATCCGACGTTCGCCTTGCCGCGAAGCTCGGCCGCGACGGTCGCCCGCGCCAGCGAGCGCGCCGCCGCTTCGCTGGCGCCGGCGCCCAGGCAGGCGGCATGGGCTAGGGCGAGCGCGGTTTCACTATCGAAACGCCGGGAGGGTCGCATCCGTTAGGCGGCGTCGCGACCGATAGGCGGCAATCGCGCGACCTTGATGTCCGGTTCGCTCGCTCGCGCTAAAGCGAGATCATGCTGTGTCTGCATGCGGCACAGCGTGTCCGCGCTCAACCCGAACGCCTTCTCGAACCGGATCGCCATCTCCGCGGAGAGGCCGACGCGGCCGTTGAGCAGTGAACTCATCGCTTGACGCGATACGCCGAAATGGCGGGCGAGCTCCGTCACGCTGAAACCGGCCGGACCGACGATCTCCTCGCGCAGCCAATGGCCGGGATGGACCGCGAAATAGGGGGAAACAATGATCGCCATCAATGATAATCTTCCAGATCGAGATCGAAGATAGACCGAATGTCCGACAATTTGAACGTCAGCCGCCAATTGCGCGTCAAGGTCGTCGCGCATGTCCCCGCCCGATCACCATGGAGCCGATGAAAGCCGAAATTTGGCGGGACTCCCCCTTCTCCCTCATCGGTCGCCGCCGTCAAGAAAGCCACGATGTTGCGGATCCGGCCCACAAGGCGGGCGTCGATGCCTTTCGGATTTCCGGTCTCGATGAACGCTCGCAAAGCCTTGTGACGGACGCTTTCGATCTCCATGAACGAGAGTAAGGCGCGACGTCCTTTCCGTCAAGCGTAAGCTGACGCTTCACGGCATTCGGCCTGTCCACGACTGCGCGCGCCTATGGCTTGCCGACAATCCTCGATTTCGCCGCCAGATCGCCGCCGCGCCACAGATACAGCGCCAGGACGGGGTCCCGCGAAGTGCGCATCGCGTGCGGCGTCCAAGCGGGATGCTCGATCGGTTCGCCGACGTCGCGGCGAACGAAACCCTCGTCGCCGCGCATCCAAAGCGCCTCGCCGGCGAGCGGCAAATAGAGTTCCTCCGCCTCGTGCGCATGGGCGGGATATTCGGCGTTCGCGCCGAGCAGCAAGAACCCGCAGGCGAGTTTTTCGCTGGCTATCGGGCCGCGCAGACCGATCAGTTCCGTCCAGCCATAGTTTTCCAGGAATTCGGGCCCGAAATCCGAGGCGGAATAGGTCTGCCGCCAGGACAGGGCATCGGCGGCCGAGGCGAGCGCATCGACCAGCCCACGTGTCGAGGGGCCGGCGAGGGAACCGAGCTTCGGCAAAACCCGGCAAACGGGCAGCCGCGACGGCGCCGGGGCCCGCGACGGGATCACGCGGGGAAACTCCGCCATGAATCTCGATGCGGCAGGAACGCCCGTGAGATAGCCAGCCGTGGCCTGCGCCAAGCCGTCGACGGCGCTCAGGGTCACATCATTCTCACGAGTCGGAGCGCGTCATAGATCGCGGCGTGGATATTGCGCGACGCGATCGCGTCGCCGATGCGGTAGAGATCATAGGTTCCGTCGCGGTTGCGCTCCACAACCTGCGGTCGCGGCGCGACCAGGGCGGCGTAATCGACTTCGCCGAGGTTGCGCGAGCCGGGCCGCAGCGCGAAATAGAGTTCATCGGCGGGCAGCGCGCCGTGCTCGACGATCACCCTGTCGGCGGTCTTTTCCACTCGTTTGGCGCCGTATTCGTCAAGGAAGGTGGCGACGAGGCGGTTGCCTTCGCGGCGGATTTTTTCGAGGCGAAGGTTGAGCGTCGTCGTCACGCCATGGGCGGAAAACGCCCGGAGGTAGGGGGGAAAACTGGTCGAGCCGACGTCGGGCGCGAGCGAGCGTTCCGGCGTGACGAATTCAACCTTCGCCCCGGCGCGCGCGGAAAATTCGGCGACGCTGACGCCGGGATGCGCGCCGTTGTCGTCATAGACTATGACCGACCCCTCCGGCTTCGCGGCGCCGGTCAGCACGTCCCATCCGGACGTGGCGAGATCCTCGCCCGCGTCGAGGAAGCCGAGATTGGGGACGCCACCGGTGGCGATGATGACGACGTCCGGGTTTTCCGCCAGGACGTCGGCGGCCTCGGCATATGTGTTGGTGCGCAGCGAGACTTCATATTTGCCGCATTGCGCCACGCGCCAGTCGATTATGCCGAGGATTTCCCGGCGTCGCGCCAGGCCGGCCGCCACCCGCACCTGCCCGCCCGGCCTGTCGCCGGCTTCGAACAGCACGACCTCGTGTCCACGCGCGCCCGCGACCCGCGCCGCTTCCAACCCGCCGGGCCCGGCGCCGACCACGACGAATTTTTTCTTTCGCCCCTCGCTGCGCGCGATGACATGCGGCATCGTCGCCTCGCGCCCGGTCGAGGGATTGTGGACGCACAAGGCGTGGCCGGAATAGATGCTGTCGATGCAATAGCCCATGCCGACGCAGGGGCGGATCTCGTCCTCGCGGCCTTCGATGATCTTGCGCGCAATATGCGGGTCGGCGAGGTGAGCGCGGGTCATGCCGACCAGATCGAGCTTGCCGCTGGCGATCGCATGGCGCGCCGTGGCGACGTCCTGAATGCGCGCCGCGTGAAAGGTGGGAATACGCGTCGCGGCGCGGATCTCGCCGGCGAAATCGAGATGCGGCGCGGATTTCTCCCCCATTCCCGGAATGACGCGGGCGAGCGCGTCCTCGGTGTCGATGTGGCCACGGATCACGTTGACGAAATCGATCAGGCCCGAGGCGACGAGGCGGCGCGCGATTTCGCCGCCTTCTTGTCTGGTCAGGCCGCGCTGCCAATCCTCGTCGCAGACCATGCGCACGCCGACGATGAATTCCGGCCCGATCCGCTTGCGGATCGCCTGCAGCGCCTCGACGCCGAAGCGCATGCGATTTTCGAGAGGGCCGCCGTAGGCATCATCGCGATGGTTGGTCGCGGGCGACCAGAACTGATCGACGAGATGGCCGTAACACTCGATCTCAAGCCCATCGAGCCCGCTCGCCGCGATGCGCTCGGCGGCGTCGGCATAGGCCGTGATGACGCGAGCGATATCCCAGTCTTCCATCACTTTCGGAAACGCCCGGTGCGCGGGCTCGCGAACATAGGAAGGCGCGATGACCGGCAGCCAATCTTCCTTCGACCAACTCGTGCGCCGCCCCAGATGCGTCATCTGGATCATCACCGCCGCGCCATGCGAATGGACGTCGTCGGCGAGTTCGCCGAGCCAGCGCACCACCTCGTCCTTGTGCAGCAGGATGTTGCCGAACGCCTGCGGACTGTCGGCGGCGACGACGGCGGAGCCGCCGATCATCGTCAGACCGATGCCGCCTTTGGCTTTCTCCGAATGGTAGAGCCGGTATCGCTCCTTCGGCATGCCATCGACGGTATAAGCGGGTTCATGCGCGGTCGACATCAGCCGGTTGCGTAGCGCGAGATGTTTCAGTTGGAAGGGTTGGAGCAGAGGATCAGCGGACATGGAGTTGCAATGACCTTCGTCTCACGAGAACACCGGCTCCATCCGCAGCAACGTCTCGTCCGGCAGATGGCATTTGATCGTATGGCCTTCGCCGAGGGTTCGCATCGGCGGAACCTCGCGCTCGCACAAGTTGCCCGTGACCTTCGCCTTCCAGCCGCAACGCGTCTGGAACGGACACCCCGTCGGCGGCGACAAAGCGGACGGTATCTCGCCCTCCAGCACGACAATGCGCTTCCTGACCTTCGCATCGGCGATCGGAATCGCCGACAACAACGCCTCAGTATAGGGATGGAACGGCGGCATGAAAATCTGCTCGGTCGCGCCCTGTTCGACGATGTGGCCGAGATACATGACGATGACGCGATCGGCGAGATAGCGGACAACAGAGAGATCGTGGCTGATGAACACCATCGTCGTCTTCGATTGACGTTGCAGGTTCATCAACAATTCGCTGATCGCCGCCTGCACCGAAACATCCAGCGCCGACATCGGCTCGTCGGCGATGATCAGCCTCGGTTTGCCGGCGAAGGCGCGGGCGACGCCGATGCGCTGCTTCTGCCCGCCCGACAATTGCCGCGGCATGCGCGTGGCGAAAGCGCGGGGCAGCTTGACCATGTCGAGCAACGACAACATCGTGTCGTTGCGCTCCTTCTCGTCGGCGCCGACGCCGAAACGATCCAGCGTGCGCAAAATCTGCGAACCGACGCTATAGCTCGGGTTGAGCGTATCGAACGGGTTCTGAAAGATCATCTGTACCGAGGAGATCGTCTTGGTGTCGCGCCGCTCGATGGGGGTCGACTGCACGAAGCGATCGTTGAACGATACCGTCCCGTCGGTCGCCGTCTCCAGACCCAACAGCACCTTGGCGAGCGTCGATTTCCCGCAGCCGGATTCTCCGACGATGGCGACCGTTTCGGCCTGGTTGGCGACGAAACTGATGTCCTCGACCGCCTTGACGGAGCGCTGCTCCCCGCCTCCAAATAGCGGGCTCGCCGCGACCTTGTAATGCTTCTTCAGGTGATCTACGTCGAGCACCGCGCCGCCGATGGCAATAACCTCGGACTGGACGCTCGCGGCGGCCGGATTGTCCCATTCGATTTCCGCGACCCGCGCGCACCGGCTCGCATGGCCCTGATGGCCGGGCACATCGGACATTTCAATTTTCGCGCCGCCGCAATCGCGGGCGGCGAAATAGGGGCAACGCGGGCCAAAATTGCATCCCATGGGGCGCTCGTGCGGCAGCGGCAATTGACCGGGAATGGGGATCAGCGGCCGGGCGTTCTTGTTCGTGCCGGGGAGCGCGATCGAATTGAAGAGACCGCGCGTATAGGGATGACGGACGGCGCCGAAGACGTCATGAACCGCGCCGGTTTCCACCGCCTCGCCCGAATACATCACCGTGACGGAATCGCAGACTTCGAGGATCAATCCGAGATTGTGTGAGATGAACAGGATCGAGGCGCCGTATTTGGCCCCAAGGTTGCGCACCAATTCGACGATGCCGGCTTCGACCGTCACGTCGAGCGCCGTCGTCGGTTCGTCGAGGATCAGCAATTCGGGGCTGGAGAGCAGCGCCATGGCGATCACGACGCGTTGTTGTTGCCCCCCCGACAATTGATGCGGATAGGCGCGCATCATGCGCTCGGGATCAGGCAGGCGAACCGCTTTGACCATTTCGATCGCCCGCGCATGCGCTTCAGTCTTGGACACCTTGTCGTGGATCAGCGGCACTTCCATCAATTGCTGACCGATGCGCATCGTCGGGTTCAGCGACGCCATCGGCTCCTGATAGACCATGGCGATCTTCGAGCCGCGAATGGCATGCAATTCCCTTTCCGACAAGGTGGCGACGTCGCGGCCCTTGAAGCGGATCGTACCGCTGGTGACGCGGCCGATCTTCGGAAGGTCGCGCATGACGGCGAGCGCGACCGTCGATTTTCCGCAGCCGGATTCGCCGACCAGTCCCATCGCCTGCCCGGGCATCACCCTGCAGGAAAAATCCATCACCGCCGGAATCTCGCCCGCGCGGGTAAAGAACGAGATGCAGAGATTGTCGATTTCGAGGATCGGTTCAGCCATTTGCACGCCTCAATCCCGGAGCGATTGTTCGCGAAGCGCGTCGGCGAGCAGGTTCAGGCCGAGCACGAAGGACATCATCGCCAGCGCCGGCGGCAGCGCGGGATGCACGAACAGCCGGATGAACTTGCTGGATTCCTTGATCGCGGTGCCCCAGTCCGGGCTCTCCGGCGGCATCCCCAAGCCAAAATAGCCGAGTGCGCCCAACAGGATCGTGGTGTAGCCGATGCGCAGGCAGGAATCGACGATGAGCGGCCCGCGCGCGTTGGGCAGGACTTCCCACAGCATGATGTACCAGGGGCTCTCGCCGCGCGTCTGCGCCGCGAGCACATATTCGCGCGTCTTGATGTCCAAGGTCAGACCGCGCACGATCCTGAAAATGCCGGGGCCGGAGGCGAGCGCCACGGCGATGAAGATATTCAGCGTGCTGGGACTGACGCGAATGATCCCGAACGGATCGGCGTCGAACACGAACGTCGCCATCAACCAGGCGCCGGCGAGCGCCGTCAGGCCGAGACGCAAAGCCAGTTTTTTCGGTTGCGTCTTGTAGCCGGAATAGAAGGCGATGGAGAGCAGCACGATCGGAAACAGGAAGAAAATGCCCGCCAGCACATAGGGAATCGGCGTCTCCAGGATGCCCGGCGAGACGAGCAGGTAGAACAGCAGGATGATCGGGAAGGCCAGCACCAGATTGGCGAGGAACGACAGCGCCGCGTCGACCCGGCGGCCGAGATAGCCCGCGGGAAGACCGAGCGAAATGCCGACCGCGAGCGCCAGCGCGGTGGCGAGCGGCGCTATCACCAGGACGATGCGGCTGCCCGCGATCACACGGCTGAAGACGTCGCGCGCCAGCTTGTCGCCGCCGAACAGATAGGGAAGCCCGGACCCCGGCTCGATCGCCCCAGGCAGCGCGTCTTTCATGTCAGGGATCTGGCCCAGTGGATCGAAAGGCGAAATCCATTTGGCGAAGATCGCCGCGAACAACCAGAACCCCAGCAGCAAGACGCCGGCAAGCCCCGGCCCCGTGCGAATCACGTGCCCATAGAGGCCGAGCTTGCGGCGGAAGCGAAAGCTCAGGCCCAGCAGGATCGCCAGGCTGACCCAGACAGGCAACAGTTGATAGAGCACCCGAACGAAGATCGCTGAAGGCGACAAGAAGTCCACGAAGTCTCCCTATTGCACGCGTATGCGGGGATTGAGATAGGCGTAGCCTATGTCGGAAATCAGCTGCGTCGCCAGCACGAGCGTCACCGACACGAGCGAGCACGACAACAGCAGATCGATGTCGTTGTTGCCGGCGGCGTCGACCAGCGCCAGCCCGAAGCCCTGGTAGCGGAACATCACTTCCACGATGACGACGCCCGTGAGCAGCCAGGGAAACAGCAACATGATGACGGTGAACGGCGCGATCAACGCATTGCGCAGCGCGTGCTTGAGCACCACCCCGGTGAAACTCAAGCCTTTCAACCGGGCCGTGCGAATGTACTGTGCGTTCATCACCTCGATCATCGAGGCGCGGGTCATGCGCGCGACATAGCCCATGCCATAGATCGCGGGCGTCAGCACCGGCAGGGTGAAGTTGTAGAAGGTGATGTGATCTCCGGTCGCGGAGGCCGCCGAACCGTTGAGCCAGTGCAGCCATGTGGCGAAAATGATGGTGAGGACGACGCCCGAAACATATTCCGGCGTCGATGTCGTCGCAATCGACAGAATCGACAGCACGCGATCGAGTTTCGAGCCCTCGCGCATGCCCGAGACGATTCCGACGACCAACGCGACCGGAACCATGGTCAGCATCACCCAGAACATCAGCAGTCCGGTCGCCAGTAGTGAGGGCCCGAGTTTCGTCCAGACCTTGACCTTGAATTTGGTCGAGCAACCGAAATCGCCCTCCAGCACGCCGGACAGCACAGGCGTCGAGGCCTCGTCGCAATAGTTGAAGCGCGGCGTCGCGACGCCCGTGGCGGGATCGACGTTGGGCCGCTTCGGCCAGACGCCGAGCCAGGCCGCGTAGCGCTCGAGGAACGGCCGGCGATAGCCATTCTTGACGAGCCAGGATTCCAGATGCTCGGCAGAGGTGTGCATCTCGGTTTGGCTTATCGCCAGTTTTTTCAGGTTGGGTTCGAGATTGACGAGGTAGAAAACGATCAGCGTCAGACAAAGCATCGTCAGCGCCATTGCGCCCAGACGACGAAGCAGGAACGACGCCATGCCTTCTCCTGAACAGGGAACGAAATTCGAGGCGCCACGGGCGCCAAATTGAACTCTGCCTTAGCCGTCACGCCCGTGCTCGTCACGGGCAACCACGTCGGGACGTCACGTGAAAGCTTCCGGACGAGGCATCGCACCGCGACGTGGATGGCCGGGACAAGCCCGGCCATGACGGAAACGGGTTTGACGCCCCCGAACAGACGTGAGTTAGCGCCTAGGCGCGGAGACCGGCGATGAGCCGATCTCCCGGATCGCTGTCTCACACATCCAACCAGACGTCCTCGACGTTGACTTCGTAGGTCGGATGCATGCCGTAGTTCTTGACAGCCGGCACGTAGTGGTTGAACAGCGACAACCAGAACGGTTGGATGATCACGCCCGAATCCTGCAGCGTCTGCTCGAGATCCTTCATCACGACCTTGCGGTTGGCGGGATCGGGAATGGCCAGCGCCTTCTCCAGCTTGGCGTCGAATTCCGGGTTGGAATAGGCCGATTCGTTCCAGGCCTCGCCGCTGCGATAAGCGAGCGCGAGAACCTGGACGCCGAGCGGGCGCATGTTCCAGTCCGTCATCGAATAGGGGTATTTCGTCCAGTCGTTCCAGAACGTCGAGCCGGGAAGGACCGTGCGCTTGACCTTGAAGCCCGCTTCGCGAAGCTGCGCCGCGATGGCGTCGCCGGTGTTCTTGTACCATTCCTCGTCGGGCGTGATGAGTTCGTGTTCGAAGTCGATCTGGCCGGCGTCGGTCATCAGTTTCTTGGCGCCGGCGATGTCGCGCACCTTCTTCGGCAGTTCCGCGTATTCCGGATGGATAGGCGCGACGTGGTGGTTTTCGGCGACCGTGCCGCGGCCGGAGACGCCGAGCTTCAGGATCGTCGCGTTGTCGACGGCCATCTGCAAGGCGTTGCGCACCCGCTGATCGTCATAGGGCTTCTGCTTGACGTTGGCGCGCGCGACGATGGTCGCGGAGGTCTTGACTTCCGATCTCGACAGGCCGGCCTGATCGAGGATCGCGACATAACCGGAATCGGTCTTCATCGTGCAATGCAGTTCCTTCGACTCGAAGGCGCTGACGGTCGCCGAAATGTCGGTGCCGTAGTCGATGAATTCGACGCCGTCGAGATAGGGCTCGCCGCCCCACCACTTGCCGTTCGTGCGACGCTTGAAGGCCGCCTTCTGACCGACTGCGAAGGAAACGAGTTCGAAAGCGCCGGTGCCGATCGGATGCGTGACGAGGTTCTTGTCCTTGTCGAAGCTCGGATGCACGACGAGGCCGGGATAATCGGAGACGCCGGGAATAATGGTGATGTCGGGCTTCTTCAGCGCCAGTTTGACGGTGAAATCGTCGACGCGGGTGATTGCGCCATCGCGGGCCTTCTTGGTGTCGGGGTCGATCAACGAGGCCATGCGGGCGGCCATCGAATTGCCCTCGACGCTCTTATCGCACCAGCGATTGAGGTTGAAGATGACGTCGTCGGCGTTGAACGCGTCGCCGTTGTTCCAGGTCACGCCCTTGCGGACATGAAGGAGATATTCGGTCGCATCGCCGTTGACGTCCCAACCTTCCAGCAGCATCGGCTTGAAGGTGAATTCGCGGGTGTATTTGACCAGCGGCTCCAGGAACTGGCGCGCGACATTGCCCATTTCCGGCCAGTCGTAGGTGCGCGGGTCCTTCTGGTCCTTGACGAACATGCCGACCTTGAGCACGCCGCCCTTCTTCGGCGTATCGGCCCGCGCCGGGGTCGGCGCGGCCAAGCCGATCATGCCGTAAGCCGCCGCCGTGGACGCGCCGAAGATGCTCGCCAGCGCCAGGAATTCGCGGCGATCCATCTGGCCGCTTTTAGCCTGCGCCGCCAGCGCCCTCACGTTCGCAGGAAGTTTTTGCACGTCATCGATAGGTTTTTTCATCGCTACCCCTCCGTATGAAGTCTTATTGGCCGTAAGGCCCCGCCTTTTTGGTGTCGACAATCAGCTTAGACCCGGCGAACGTCGAGAAAAAGCCTAAAAAACGCGCGCCGGGTCTTCAGCCGACCGGAGGTTGGACCTCCCAGGGCGGCGTCCAGTTCCCGGCGACGCGCAGCGAGACGCCGGCATCCTCCTCGATCAACTTGCACACCGTCATTTCGCCCGCGCCGTCGCCATAACGTTCGCCCGCCTCCTTGAACCTCGCATGGGTCGCGTCCGTCAGTTCGTGGCGGGCTCCGGTCTCGGCGATCAATTCCTGGATCAGAGCGAGGTCCTTCAGGCAGAGCGCGATCGGGAAGGAAGGGTCGTAATGACCGGCAAAAATCGAGGGAACGTCATGCGTCAGCACGAAACTCTCCGCGGCGCCGCCCTTCATCGCCTCCCACCAGACTTCTGGCTCCAGACCCGCCAGCTTTGCCGTCACCATCGCCTCGCCGATCGCCGCGGCGTGGATTTTCCAAAGCTGGTTGTTCACCAGTTTGGCGACATAGCCGTTTCCGTAATTGCCGACGCGGCGGATCTGGCCCATCGCCTCGAGGATCGGCCGCGCCGCTTCGACGTCGGTGTCCTCGCCGCCGACGAACATCAACATGTCGCCGCGGATGGCGGAATCGACCGAACCGGTGACGGGCGCATCGACCGGGCGGCCGCCCGCCGCCCGAAACTCGCGCGAGAGTTCCCGCATCAGCTTCGGGCTGCTCGTCGTCAGATCGATCCAGAGTTTTCCAGCGCAGGAGGTCGAGAGAAATCCGTCGGGGCCCCTGAGGACGCGTTCGATCTCCTTGGGGCCAAACACCATGGTCACGACGGCGTCGCATCGGGAGATCACGTTGGCGGGGTCTTCACCGCGCCACGCGCCCTGGGCGACGAACGGCGCGATCGCTTCCGGTCGTATGTCGTGGACGACCAAATCAAAGCCAGCCCGGCGAATACTCGCCGCCGCGTTACGACCCATCGTCCCCAGGCCAATGAAGCCCACCCGCATCGCTGCTCCTTCTCCCACTTTACCGGATAGTGGGCGGGCTACAGAGGCGTAGCAAGCCACTTGTAGGCATGACGGCATATGCGGAAATCATAACAAAAGGCGTCAGGCCTCTTCGAGGACGCGCGCCCGGGCGAAGGCGCGAACGAAGGACTTGGCGAGCGCTTCGCCGAGACTGAGCCCATGAACCTTGGCGAGATAGTTCTGGAAGTCGTAGATCGTGACGCCCGGGCAGACCTCGAATTCGAACAACGTCGGCCGCCCTTCCGGGCCAATGCGGAAATCGACAGAGAAAACGTCGCGCAGTCCGAGCAGGAGCGCCAGGCTGACAGTCGTTTCGACAATATCCCTCACCGCTCGCTTCGACCGTTCGTCGGAGGCGCGCCGCAGATCCAGCATCTTCGGGACGAACGCCGCTTCGCGGCTCGCGCCAAAGCCGCCTCGCGCGCCGGAAACGTCACGCGCGCCCGACAGCGTTTCGTTGTCCTTCATCGTCATGAAGGCGCCGCCGGTCTCGCTCGCGGGATCCTTGGCCAGTTGATCGATCCCCAATTGATCCGCGAAGTCGCCGCCGGTGTCGAGGAAACTCACCCGCACGTCGTCGCCTTCGACGAAAGGCTGAACGACGGCGCGATCCCGATAGCGGTCCCAGAGACGCCGGGCGCGCGCCTTGGCGTCATCGAGCGTCGCGCATCGGCTATCGGCGAAAATGCCGATCTTCGCGCCCAACGTATTGGGTTTGACGAAATAGGGGGCTTTCGCCGCGTGAAAATCGCCGAGCGTGGCGATCTCGGCCTCCCCCTCCATCAGCAGCGTCGGAGGAATCCTCGAGCCGGCCGCCTGGGCCAGGGCGAGCGAGGCGAACTTGTCCTGGCAAAGATGTTGCGCCGTCGCGGGCGACCCGAAACGCGCGAAACCGGCCAGACGTGACAACGCGGCCACGCTCGAACCCCGGTAATAACGCACCCCGTCGGAAACGGCCCAGACGATCGTCGATTCGCGGATGGCCTCGAATTCGGACATCCGACCGAGCCAATGGTCGAGCTCGATGAAATCGACCTTCAGCCCCTCGCGCGCGCAGCCGGCGGAGATGTCGTCGAAAAAATCCGGCAGGTCCGTCGATTGTCCCAGATAGACCGCGATCTCGGCGGCGATCTCGGGCGCATAGCCGAATCCAACCATCCGCCGTCGCGCGGACTCCTCGGTTTCATAGATGACGGCGACTTGCGACAGTTTCATCGGAGCTCGCCTCAATACCATTGGTCCGGCGTCTCGCTCTTGCGACGCGCGACGAAATCCAGCAGGGCTTCATCGACGCTCGCGTCGATGCGCGGGCGCTCGTAGCTTTCGAGCAGCTTCGTGACCCGGAGTCCCGCGCGTTGCGTGGCCGAAAGGCTGCCCGCGTCGCGCCATTGCTCAAACGAATTGTTGTCCGCGGTCTCGGAATCCCAGAACGCGTGCTCGTAATTGGCCAGCGTATGCGCGCAGCCGAAGAAGTGCTTGCCCGGCCCCACCTCGTGGAAGGCGTCCATCGCGAATTGATTTTCGTCGAGGGTCACCCCTTTCAACCAGGTATGCAGCGCGCCGCAGAAATCGGCGTCGAGCATGAACTTCTCGTAGCCCATGACCAGGCCACCCTCCAGCCAGCCGGCCGAATGCAATATGAAATTGGCGCCGCACTGCACCGCGGCCATCATCGACATCACGCTTTCCGACATCGCCTGCGCGTCCGCTATTTTCGAAGCGGTGAAAGCGCCGGAACATCTGAGCGGCAACCTGAGCCGGCGGGCGAGCTGGCCGACGATCAGCGAACCCAGCGCCGGCTCCGGCGTGCCGAACGTGGGGGCGCCGGAACGCAACGCCATCGACGAGAGGAAATTGCCAAAAATGACCGGCGCGCCAGGGCGCACCAATTGGGTGAGCGCGCAGCCGGCCATCGTCTCGGCGAGCGATTGCGCGAGCGCGCCCGCATTCGTCACCGGCCCCATGGCGCCGCCGAGAATGAACGGCACGACGACGGCGCATTGGTTGGCGCGCGCATAGGCGCGCAAGGCTTTGGTCATCGTGCCGTCCCAGACGAGCGGCGAATTGACGTTGACATTGCCGAGGATCACGCAATGCCGGTCGACGAAATCGGCGCCGAAGGCGATGCGCGCCATCTCGATCGACTCTTCCGCGCGGGACTCCGATGTCACCGAACCCATGAACGGTTTGTCGGAATATCGCAGATGGGCCGCGACCATGTCGAGATGGCGCTTGTTGACGGGGATGTCGACGGGCTCGCAACTGGTGCCGCCGGAATGGTGCAGCCAGGGGATCGCATAGGCGAGCTTGACGAAATTCTCGAAGTCCACGAGCGTCCCATATCGTCGTCCGCGCGCGAGATCGCTGACGAACGGCGATCCATAGGCCGGAGCGAACACGACCGAATTGCCGCCGATCGTCAGCGACCGCGCGGGGTTGCGGGCATGCTGGGTAAAGACTGCCGGCGCCGTGCGCAGGATGTGTCTGAGTTGGCCGGGCTCGAACCGGACGCGTTCGCCTCTGACGTCGCAGCCCGCCTCCCGCCACAGCCGCAGCGCTTCGGGATCGTCGCGAAATTCGAGGCCGATCTCCCGAAGGATGCGGTCGGCGTGGCTCTCGATTTGGCTGAGCCCCGCTTCACCGAGGATCTCGTACGCGGGCATCTGCCGCTCCGCCCCGGCGATGACGGCGGTGGGGCCGGCGGCGCGTTGGCGCTGCCGCGCCGCGCGACCACCCCGGGGCCTCGACTCTACGATGCTGGGCGTTTGGTCCATGTCGTTTCTCCGTTGCCCGCAAGCCTACGCTGCCCTGAACGCGTCGGCAAACTTCGGCGCGCGCGGGTTGACAGTTTCCTGCCGCCGACCTCGAATGGCGTCAAAAGCGAAGTCAAAGGGCGTGGAAGTGGATTGGTTCGAGACGACCGAGTTCGCCAACGGAATCCTTCGCATTCGCGAACCCGCCCTGGCGCCGCTGCATGGATCGAATGCCTGGTTGATACGCGGTCGCGACGCATCCTTGCTGATAGATACGTGCATCGGCGTGGCGCCGCTACGGCCCATCGTCGAAGCGTTGGCGCCCGGCCCTTTCGTCTGCTTGCTCACACATACGCATTACGATCACATCGGCGGCGCCCACGAGTTCGGCCAGCGCTGGGCTCACGCGGCCGAGGCTTCAGTTCTCAGCGATCCCAACCCGCGCGCGACGCAATGGGGCGGGTGGTTGAGCGCCGAGAGTTTCAGTCGCTACCCTCGTGAAGACTTCGACTTTGCCGCCTATTCGCTCGCCGCCGCGCCAGCGACGCGTTTCGTCGAGGAGGGCGACATTATCGATCTCGGCGACCGAAAGCTGACGATTTTGCACACGCCCGGTCATTCCCCCGGTCTCATCACCCTGCTCGAGGAAGCGACGGGCGCCTTGTTCACCAGCGACGCGCTCTATGACGGGCGAATGTTCTTCGATCTGCACGGATCGGATCGCGCTGCGGCGGGCCGGAGCCTCGCCCGCCTCGCCACCCTGGACGTAGAGGTCGCCCACCCCGGGCATTTCGAAAGTTTTTCCGGCGCGACTTTGCGAGCATTGGCGGCCAGGACCTTGGCGGAGTTGGAGATCAACGCCCCGGGCGGTGCAGGGTGGCCGTTGGGCGCGTGACCGTCCGGCATCCCCTCTTGTACGCATACAGGACCGGCGGCAATTCCGCGACGGCCTGTTCCGTGCGCTGACAATCCAGGACGATGAAATCGGCGGACTTTCCGACTTCGAGGCCGTAGTCTGCGGCGTTGATCAGCCTCGCCGCCCGCGCGGTGATCATGGCGAAACATTCGCGAATATCGTGCGCCGCGCCGATCTGACAGATATTGGCGTTGAGGTTCGCCATGCGGAGCAGCGAACCATCGCCGAACGGCGTGAACGGGTTGAGCACATTGTTGGTCGACAGCGAGCAATTGACGCCATGGCGCAACAGTTCGTGCGCATGCGTGACGCCACGAAGTCGGTGGGTTTCCGGATCTCGCCCCATCAGGAACAGGTCGGTCGAGGGCAGCACGGTCAACGCCACGCCGGCATCGCGCATGCGCCGCGCCGCCGCCGCGAAGCGCCCGGGGGAGACAGCGGCGAGTTTCGTCACATGGCCGACCGCGGTTCGTCCGCCCCAGCGGTAGCGATCCGCCCTCTCGCAGACATAATCGAGATCGAGCGTGTCGGCGCTCAGCGAGAAATCGAGATGCATGTCGATATCGACGTCGTATTCGCGCGCCAGTTCAAATATCCGATCAATTTGCCCGTGCGGGTCGCTATCGGTATAGGGGGCGCCGCCGACGACCCGCGCCCCGCGCTTCAGCGCGTCCACCATCAACGCGTCGGTCCCCGGATTGTTGAGCAGTCCTTCCTGCGGGAAGATGCAAATTTCGATATCGATCGCCCAGCGATAGTCCTCGATCAACGGCGAAACGCCTTCCCATCCGATGAGGCCGATGACGGGATCGACCTCCAGCTGAGTGCGCATGCGCGTCGCGCCGTTGAGAATGCATTTTTCCAACGTTTTACGCGCCCGTGCGTAAACGTCGTCCGGCGTGAAATGCTTCTTGGCCTTGGCGACCTCGGAGATCGCCTCGCCTAGATCGCCGCTGAGGCTGTGGCAACGGTCGAGGATGCAGGATTTGTCGAGGTGAATGTGGGTCTCGACGAAGCCCGGCGCGACGAGCCGGCCGCCGACATCGAGTTGCTCGCCTTCCGCTTCGAGATGGGCTTCGATCGCGACGATGCGCCCGCCCTGAACGCCGATATCGACCGGCCCTAGCTCCGCCGAGGGCAGCCGGGCGTTCCTGACGATCAGATCCATTCCTGGTTCCTCAATAATGCCTCCGGCGTCGCCGGGCGTCTAGAGAAAGCCCGTCGAAATCCACGGCACGGCGGCGAGCACTGAGAGGCCGACGATGAGCGCGAGCAGATAGGCCCAGATCGGTCGGATCGCCGCCGAGGGATCGACCCGGCCAATCGCCGCCGCCGCGTAAAAACCGACGCCGAACGGCGGCGCGAACAGGCCGAGCCCCATCGCGACGACGACGACGATCGCATAGTGCACCTCATGCACGCCGAGCGTCCGCGCGATCGGAAACAGCAGCGGGCCGAACAGCACGACGGCGGGAATGCCCTCCAGCACGCTGCCCAGCACGATGAAGGCGACGATCGAAACTGCCAGGAAACCCGCGGCGCCGCCGGGCAGGTGCGTCATGCCGTCGGCGAGCGAGCGCGAAAAACCGCTCTGGGTCAGCGCCCAGGCCATCGACGACGCCGCGCCGATGATGATCAGGATCGCTCCCGAAAGCGCCGCCGTCTCGACCAGGATGACACCGAGGCGGCGCAAGCGCAGCTTGCGGTAAACCCCGCCGCCGACAACCAACCCATAGGCGATGCCGATCGTCGATACTTCCGTCGCGGTGGCGACGCCGCGCACGACGGCGCCGCGAATGAGGAACGGCAGAGCCAGCGCGGGCAAGGCGAGGACGAAAGCGCGCCCGATCTCGCCCGGAGCGGCCCGGATGACATGACTGAGATCTTCTCGGGCGTTGCGCCGCCAGACGACGAATACGAGCCCCGCGGCGAGCACGAGGCTCGGCAGCAACCCGCCGGTGAACAAAGCCGCGATCGAAACGCCGGTTACCGAACCGATGGTGAGGAGAACAATCGACGGCGGCACAGTCTCGGTCTGCGCCCCGGTCGCGGCGAGCAGCGCGACGAGTTCGCCGGGATCGGCGCCGCGCGCCTTCATCTCGGGGAACAAAGCCGGCGCCACGGCGGCCATGTCGGCGGCCTTCGAGCCCGAAATGCCAGAAACCAGATACATCGCGCCGATCAACACATAGGACAGGCCGCCGCGCACATGGCCGAGCAGCGAAGCTAGAAACCGCACCATAGCCGCCGACATGCCGGCGTGTTCGATGAGCAGGCCGAGAAACACGAATAGCGGCACCGCCAGCAGGATCAGATGCGACATACCCTCGTCCATGCGGCCGACCAGCGTCATGACGGGGCGTGAGGTCGTCAGGGCCATGTAGCCGAATGTGGCGAGGCCGAAGGCGAAGACGATCGGCACGCCCGCGAGCACGCAGGCCGCGACGACCACGACGAAGAATATGATGAGGTTGAGGTTGCCGAGTCCACGAAACAGCGACCCTTCCGCCCAGAAAGCCAACGCGATCGCCGCGACCAGCGCGACGGCGCCGATCGTATGGGTCCGTGAAGTCCGTGTGATAAGTCGCGATACGGCGAACACGGCCATGGCGACGATTCCGAACGGAAAGGCCGCGGCCCGCCAGGCGCCGGAGATTTCCAGCGCCGGCGTCGTGACGAAACTCTCGCTGAGCGTCCACTTGAACGCTGGCGCGGCGATCAGCATCAGGAACAACAGGCCGGCGGACAGCGCGACGGCGTCGAGGAAGCGCCGCCCGTTCTGGGGCAGCCCCGCGACCAGCGCGGTCATGCGCATATGCTCGCCGCGCCGCAGCGCGATGGCCGCGCCCAGCATCGCCAGCCAGAGAAACAGCGTCGACGCCAGTTCGTCCGACCAGATCAGCGGCTCAGAGAATAGCGCACGGGCGACGATCCCCGCGAACAGGATCGCGATCTCCGCGGCGACCAGAATTGCGGCGGCGATTTCGATCAGAGCCCCCAGCGCCCGGTCAACGCGCCCAAGTCCTTGCAAGCGATTCGATACGTCTACGGCTTTGTCCAGCACGGTCATACCGAGTCAGCCCAGCGATCCGACGCTCGCTTCCAGCGTTCCCCAGGCCGTCTCGCCATACTTCGCCTTCCAATCGGAATAGAATCCAGCGGACTTCAGCTTGTCGCGGAAACCGGCTGCGTCGACATTATTGAACTTCAACCCTTTCTCGCTCAGATCGCCGCGCAGACCGGTTGTCAGCGCGGCGATGTCGGCGCGTTCGCTGAGCGCGGCGGCGTTGATGTGCTTGGCTACGACGTCCTGAATGTCCGGGGGCAGAGCGTCCCAATTCGCCTTGTTGACGAGGAACCAAAATCCGTCCCACATGTGATTGGTCAGCGAGCAATAGGTCTGCACCTCATAGAGCTTGCTGGTGGCGATGACCGCCAGCGGATTCTCCTGGCCATCGACGATCTTGGATTGCAGCGCCGAATAAACCTCGTTGAAATTGATGGTCGTCGGCGCGGCGCCGAACGCCTTGAACATCGACGTCCACAGCGGCGACGCCGGAACCCGCATCTTGAGGTTGACGAGATCCGCCGGAGTCGCGATGGCGCGCGACGAAGTGGTCATCTGGCGGAAACCGTTGTCCCAGGGTTTCTCGAAGGCGAAGATCGAACCGGTCCTGGCGATGGCGTCGCGAACGAGGGCGCCGAGCTTGCCGTCCATCGCGCCCCAGACGGCGTCGTAGTCCTTGAAGGCGAAGCCGACGCCATTGATTGAAGCCAAAGGAACGTATGTCGAAAGAATGAGGCCGGAAAGCGTGAAGAAGTCAACCGCGCCGGAACGGATCTGGCCCAGCGTGTCGGTATCCGATCCGAGCTGACTCGACGGGAAAACCTGCAGCTCGAAGCGTCCGCCGGTCTCGGCCCTGATCTTGTCGGCCGCCTCCTGAGCGCGAATGTTCAGCGGGTGCGTGATGGCGAGGTTGTTCGCGTATTTGTAAGTGAACTCGGCCGCCCGCGCCCGTCGAACAGAGAAAGTCGTCACGCCCAACGCCGCCGCGCCAGCCGCAAAGCCGCGGCGGGAAAGTCTTGTCATCATCATCGTCCCTCCCTGATGTAACGCATCTCGTCTCCTGTCGACTTCGACCTCCAGGAAACTAACCACATCGTAGACTTCTCTCCCGGGCAGACCCCCGGCGTTCCTCCCTGAATCCATATACAAACCAGGACCCCTGTCAAATATCAGACCCCGGGCGTGGTATGGGATATGGAGACCTTCGCGGCGCCCGAAGCGGCGGGCTTATGAGGGGACGGCGCGCGATCGGGGCTCGGGGGCAGCACCTATAGGCGCCAGGCTAAGCCCGGCGCCCTCCGTCATGCCCGTGCTCGTCACGGGCATCCCCGTCGGGACATCGCAGAAAAGCTTCCGAAATGGTGACTACGCCTCGACGTCAGCGATCGGCTCGCAAA
>Ga0302157_10001276_pt1 | contig 31336 bp, 31 predicted proteins | sample I_Bog_N3_3_FD_193502 | JGI IMG/M metagenome (GOLD analysis project Ga0302157, IMG submission 193502) | Peat permafrost microbial communities from Stordalen Mire near Abisko, Sweden - I_Bog_N3_3 | ecosystem: Environmental > Terrestrial > Soil > Wetlands > Peat | place: Sweden: Abisko, Stordalen...
AACACCCGTGGCACGCCGGAGGGTACCTGGCTCGACACGCTCCACCGCCGGCTGGATGAAGCGGTCGCCGCCGCCTACGGCTGGCCCGCCGATCTGTCGGATAACGAAATCCTGTCCCGCCTGTTCGACCTCAACCGATCCCGCGCCGCCGCATGACCCGACTTCTGCTGCTGGCTGCCCTGCTCCTGCCGCCGCTCGGACCAGCCCGGTCCCAGTCCGCGGGCCCCACCCGCGGCACAAGAACGGACGACATCATCCAGGCCACCCGGACAGAGCGGGCCTTGCGCGGCGCGCTCGATCGCGACGGGCTGATCGCCGGCACCTCGGCCGGCGCAACGATCCAGCAGTCCGACCTCGTCCGAGGCGCCCCCGCCGGCAACACGATCCTGATGTCGCCAGGTCACGAGACCGGTTTCGGCCACCTGACCGACAGCGCCGTGGACCAGCACGTGATCGCGCGCCACCGCGTAACCGATCTGTCCCTGGTGGTCGCGGCGCATCCCGCCCTGCTGGGTATCGGCATCGACGAAGCCACCGCGATCCTGGTCCAGAGCAGCCGCCTCACAGTCCTCGGCCGTGACGTGGTGCTGATCACCGACGGCGCCGATCACGATGGCCGGCCCTACCTCCCCCTGGTCCGCGGCCAGCCCTTCGACCTGGCGACCCGTTCGGTGGTGCCGTGAAGCAGGTGGTGTTCTCCGCCGACGATTTCGGCCTGTCCGAAAGCGTCAACGAGGCGGTCGAGCGCGCCCATCGCGAGGGCATCCTGAACGCCGCCAGTCTGATGGTCGCCGCTCCCGCCGCCGACGACGCGGTCCGCCGGGCGCGCGCTCTGCCCGATTTGAAGGTCGGGCTGCATCTGGTGGTGATCGAGGGGCCCGCGATGCTGCCGCCCGCGGCAATCCCGGACCTGGTGGATGCGGCGGGTCAGTTCCCGTCGGATCAGCTTCGGCTCGGAATCAACTATTTCGTCCGCCCGCGCATCCGCCGTCAGTTGGCGGCGGAAATCCGGGCCCAGTTCACCGCGTTTGCCGCCACCGGCCTGACCCTGGACCATGCCAACGCCCACAAGCACATGCATCTGCATCCGACCGTCGGCCGGCTGATGATCGAGATCGGCCGCGCATTCGGACTGGGGCGGGTACGCGTGCCGGCGGAACCACCGGACGTGCTGGCACGCTGCGGCACGCCGGCCGGGTTCGCGGACCGCCTGTTGCACGCCTGGACCGCGCTGCTGCGGCATCAGGCGCGCGCCGCCGGGATGGCGACCAACGACCATTGTTTCGGCCTGGCCTGGAGCGGACACATGACCGAGGTTCGGCTACTCCGGTTAGTCACTGCCCTGCCCGACGGGTGCAGCGAGATCTACTTCCATCCGGCCGTGCAACAGGACGCGTTGTTATGCCGGCTGATGCCCGATTATGACCATGAGGCGGAATTGGAGGCGCTGCTGGATCGTGACGGGCGGATTCGCCAGGCCGTCGCCGTTATGGCCGGCGCGGGTCGAACGCCCTGACGGGCCATCGCTTACAAGTCCAACATAGCCCGAGCACTGGCAACCGCCTGAAGCGCGAGCAGTTGGGCATAATCATCGCGGGACAGGGCGCCGTCGTCGTGGAACCACAGCACGGCGGTATTCAGGGTCGCCATCAGATTCAGGCTGACCGGCCGGCGCAAGGCAGGGGCGTCGCTGAGTTTCGGGACCACACCCTCGATGGCCATGGCAAGGCGATGGGCCAGCAGACGCAACTGGTACCGCAGCGGGTCGCGCAGTGGCGCGGGAAGGTTGTCGAGCAAGGTCAGGGCGACGCGCTGCTCGTCATGGTAAGCTATCACAAAATCCAGATAGGCCTGCACCATGCACGTTAGTCGTACAAACGGGTCTGGCGACCTGCAATCGTCCGCGGTATTGCCAACGTATTCCATCAGGCCGTCGATATGAGCGTGCAGAATATCGAAAGTCAGGTCGTGCTTGCGCGGGTAGAAGTTCGTGATGGAAGCCGGCCGCAGGCCGACCGAACGGGCAATCTCGCCCATCGCGGTGTCACCGCCGCAGGTCGCCAGCAGATGGGCCCCCGTCTCGCGCAGCGCGGCCCGCCGTTGCAGCGAGGGGCCACGGACCTGGAAGTTAAGCGGTGCGGGGCGGCCGCGCGGCGGGATGGGATGGCCGGTCACGTCGGACCGGCTGGCTGTCAGGGCGTCGGGCACGATCTTTCTCTCCGGTAATTAGATAGTAAAATTAACTAAGGACCGGCGCAATGTCAAGACATTGTTATTTTCCAGACCACCCCGCTTGCCGCCAGGCCACCATCCCGCCCCGCAGCACGGCCACCTCCCTGACACCGGCGGCACGCAATTGGGCCGCCGCGGCGGCAGAGCGACGGTCGGTATGGCAGATCAGGATGACCGGGCGCTGGTGTCCGCTCAGATCGGCGATATGGTCGCTGAATTGGTCGAGCGGCAGGTTCAGCGCCCCCTCGATATGGCCAAGCGGTCCGGTGAATTCATCGGGGCGCCGGACATCGACGAGCAGGGGTGGGCTGGCCTCGTCGAGGCCGGCGGCCAGGTCGGCGGGATCGATCCAAACTGGTTCGGACGTGTTGCCAAAAAAGCGGGACAGCAAAGGCGGCATATCAGGACACTCCATGGGGACGTGGGGGTATTGCTGCGGACCGACTTTATGGCCGTTGCGGCCGTGCTGCCGCCAGCACGCGGTCGATGAAGGCTTGCGTGCTGCCGAGGTAGCCAGCGGGGTCGGTCAAACGCTCGATGGCCGGCCGGTCAAGGCGCTGAGATACGGCGGGGTCGCGTTCCAGCGCCTCGGCCAGGCCAATGCCGTCGGTCAGGGCCACGTCGCAGGCGTGTTTCACAACGTGGTGGGCCTCGGCACGGCCGAGAACGGGGGCGAGGCCCATCATCACCGCCTCGGCCACGATCAGGCCGTTGGTCAGGTCCAGGTTGCGGCGCATGCGTTTGGCGTCCACCACCAGCCCCTCCGCGATCGCGCGCGTATGCAGCAGGGCGCCGTGCGTCAGAACGAAGGCTTGCGGCAGGGCCAGCGCCTCGGCCTGCCAGGGGCCGGTCGCGCGTTCGTGGTCCTGCGCCATGGCGCCCAGCATGACCGGAACCAGCCCCTGCACCGAACGGGCGGCGGCCAGGATATATTCCGAAGCGATCGGATTGCGCTTCTGCGGCATGGTGGAGGAGGCGCCGCGGCCGGCGACATAGGGTTCGGCGACCTCGCCCACCTCGGTTTGCGCCAGCAGGATGATGTCGGTGGCGATCTTCGCCAGGCTGCCGCAGACCAGCCCGAGGAAGGCGGTCGCCTCGGCCAGCGCGTCGCGGCAGACGTGCCAGGGGGCGGGCGGGATGGCCAGGCCGAGTTCGGTGGCCAGGCCTTCCATCACCGCGATGCCCTGCTCGCCCAGGGAAGCGAGCGTGCCGGCGGCACCGCCGAACTCCACTTGTTCGATGCGGGGGCGCAGTTGCGCCAGGCGCTGGCGGTGACTGATGAAGGGCAGCGCCCAGGTCGCGCATTTCAGGCCGAAGGTAATGGGCAGCGCCTGCTGCAGGTGGGTGCGCCCGGCCATCACGGTATGGCGGTGCGTCTCCGCCTGGCCGGCCAGCGCGGCCAGCACCGCTTGCAGTTCGGCGTCGATCAGCGCCAGTCCGTCGCGCACCTGCAGGACCGTGGCCGTATCCATGATGTCCTGGGTCGTCGCGCCCCAATGCGTCCAGGCGCCGGCCTCCCCGGCGGCGCGCGAGAGCTCGGCGACGAGGCCGACCACGGGATAGCCAACGTTGCGGGCGCTGGCCGCGAGGACCTCTGTCCGCAGGTTCGCGGCCTGGGCGGCGGCGACAATGGTTTCGGCCGCCGCGGGGGGGATGATGCCGAGACGGGCCTGGACGCGGGCGAGCGCGGCCTCCACGTCTAGCATGCGCTGGAAATAGGTCTGCTCGTCGAAGACGGCGCGCATGGCGTCGCTGCCGTACAGCGTGCCGAGGACGGGGCCATCGGCGGGGTTGGTGGGCATGGGGGACTCCTGGTCGCGGAGGCGGACCTAAGCGCAACCGGCGGGGGTCTGGCAAACCCCTGGCATGCCCGGGGGTGTCAGGGCATCATTCGGACGAGGGTGACGACGGCGCCCAGGATGAGGACGGTCTGCAACCCGATCGCGCCGGTAATCCACTTGAGGAGTTCGGTCTTGGTGTCGGCCAGGCTCCGCTCGAAACTCGCCTTGATTGCGGCCAGGTCCGCCTTGGCGCCCGCAAGACCAAGATGGACCTCCGAACGGACCGCCGCAATTTCTGCCTGAAGTTCCGCCTTCACAGCCGCAAGGTCCGCCCTGACCGCCGCGAGAACGCCCTTGGTCGCCAGGTCGGAAAGGTCCACATCCTGTGCCCGGCGCACCACGCGCGTGACCGCCTCGGCCTGCACGTCGGTGAAACCGGCGGCCTGGAGTTCCTTCACGCCCTCATGCGTATCCAGCGCCAAGACGGTCACAAACCACTCCCGGACGGCCCGCACCGATCCGCGGCGGGCACCCGCATGATCAACTCTGGCATTTTCAGCGGCTTGCGTCCACATATAGTCGGCGAATCGGTGCGGCATGGTGCCGGTGCCGGTCTTCCCACACACGCGCAGCCGAACGACTCGGAGGTTTCAACCCCATGGCGGTGGCGACCGGAAAACGTGGCTTGTCACCGATCTACCTGGATCGGACCGAAGCCGACGCGCAGCCGGAAATCCGGTCCCGGCGCAACCCGTCCAAGCGCATCGTGTTCGGCTGGTACGGCGGGAAGTTCAGCCACCTGGACTGGCTGCTGCCCCTGCTGCCCGACATGCACCACTATTGCGAACCCTATGCCGGTTCGGGTGCGGTGTTGCTCAACCGGACCCCGGCCCCGGTTGAAACCTACAACGACATCGACGGCGACGTGGTCAACTTCTTCCGCGTCCTGCGGGAGGATCCCGAGGAACTCACAAGGCTGATCAAGCTGACCCCTTTCTCGCGCGAGGAATTTTTCGTCGCGGTCAACGATTCCGGCCGCGGCATCTCCAGCATGGAGCGCGCCCGCCGCTTCTATGTCCGCGCCCGCCAGGCGCGCACCGGGCTGGCGCAGACCGCGACCCTCGGCCGCTGGGCGAATTGCAAGAACACCAGCCGGGGCGGCATGTCCGGCGTCATCTCCCGCTGGTTTGGGGGCATCGAGGCGCTGACCGAGATCGGCGAGCGCTTATTGCGAGTGCAGATTGAAAACCGGCCCGCGCTCGACGTGATCCGCCTGTATGACAGCCCCGGCACGCTGTTCTATTGCGATCCGCCGTACCTGCACGAAACGCGCGGCGACAGCAAAGCCTACGGCTTCGAAATGGATCAGGAGCAGCACCGCGACCTCGCCGCCGCCTTGCACCGGATCAGCGGCAAGGCGGCGGTGTCGGGCTATCGCTGCGCGCTGATGGACAAGCTGTACAAGGGATGGCGTCGGTTCGATGCGGACGCGAAGCATTGCCATTCGATCAAGCAGCTTCGCCAGGAATGCCTCTGGATGAACTACTGAGGCGCCGGTGGCGCGCAACCTGGATTACACCGCGGCCCGCGACCTGCTGGAGGCGAGTTTCGCCGCCGCGGAATCCGACTATGCAACGGGATCGCCATCCCTGGTGCCCGCCGAGATCGTCCGCGCCTCGGAGACCCTGCTGAAATCGGCCACCCAGGCCTACCGTGAGGTCCTGGTCGGCTGCTGCCTCGCCCGCATCCTCGATCCAGCGACCGACGTGCATCTGCCCTACGCCAACCAGGGCGAGACCGCCTATAACGGGCGCAGCCTCGACGAGGCCGTCGTCAACCCGTTTCTGCAACAGCACCAGGTACCGGCCTCGCGCGGACCGTTCCTGTCGGTCTTTCGCCGCAGCGTTCGTTTTACCCCCGAAATCCGCTCGGGATTGCGCGACAAGGCGGGATTCGATGCACTGCTGAACTTCATCGGCTTGCTCAGCGACACGGGTCCCGCCGATGCGCACAGCTATCTGCGCCATTTGCTGGGGGCCTTCGTGGCGCTGCGCGACGCCTCCAACATCGCGCTGGTTCATGTCCAGCGGCTGAGCCTGGAGCAATATGACCTGCTGCTGGAACGGTTGCTGCAGGTCCAAAGCGGCGGACGGTTCCCGGTGCTGCTGGCGGTCGCGATGTTCCGTACATTGCAGCAGAGTTTCAACACCGGCTGGACGATCGAATGGCAGGGCATCAACGTCGCCGACAGAGCCTCCGATGTCGGGGGGGACATTACGGTGCGGGTGGGTGATGAGGTCATCTTGTCGGTGGAAGTGACGGAACGGCCGATCGACCGGGCCCGGGTGGAGGCAACGTTCAACCACAAGGTGCTGACCCACCGCCTGACGGACTACCTGTTCCTCCTCGGCGACGCCGTCCCCTCGCCCGAGGCGCGCGCCCTCGCGCGCCGCTACTTCGCCCAGGGCCACGACATGAGCTTCCTGCCGGTCCGCACCTGGCTGGTGCAGTCGCTGGCAACCATCGGCACGCGCAACCGGCCGGTGTTCACTACAGAAATGATCTCATTGCTGCGCGGGCCGGACGTGCCGGCGAGCCTGAAGCTGGCATGGAATGATGCGGTGCGCGGGCTGCTGGACGGCTGACCCCGCCCTCCGCACCTCACACGTCCAGAAACACCGTCTCCCCGTCACCCTGCAGCCGGATGTCCAGCCGCCATACCCCAGCCCCGTCGGGTTCCGCGATCAGCGTTCCCCGCCGCGCCGGATCCTCGATCGAGACCAGCAGCGGGTCGGTTTCATTCAATGGGTCGTCCCGAAAATAGGCCCGCGTCGCCAGCCCCTTCATCAGCCCGCGCGACAACAGGCAGATCGCGATGTGCGGCGCCTGTTGCGCATTGCCGCGTCCCGGCACCGGGCCGGGCTTGATCGTCACCAGCCGGAAAGTCCCGTTTGCATCGGTATTGGCCCGCCCGAAGCCGGTGAACGTGTCGGAGGCCGGCGGATCGGACTGCCAGATCTCCACGCAGGCGTCGCCGCAGGGCTGGCCGTCGCCATCCAGCACCCGGCCGGTCAGCACGATTTTTTCTCCCGTAGCGCCGAAGCGGGTCAGGTCGGCCCAGGTCTTGTCCTCAAGGATGTGCCAATAGGGGCCAATGGTCTGGCTGGCGGTTGCGATCGGCATGGGATCAGCCCTCCATCGGCGTCGTGTCGCGGCCGCGCAGCACAATGTCGAACCGGTAGCCCAGCGCGTAATCCGCCTCGGTGATGTCGAGGTCGAAGTGGGCGATCAACCGGTTGCGCGAGGCCTCGTCCGGCACGCCATTGAAGATCGGATCGATTGGCAGCAGCGGATCGCCGGGAAAATACATCTGGGTGATGAGCCGCGTGGCAAACGCCGGGCCGAACAGCGAGAAATGGATGTGGTTCGGCCGCCAGGCATTGCGGTGGTTCGGCCAGGGATAGGCGCCGGGCTTCACGGTCAGGAACCGGTAGCGGCCTTGCGCATCGGTGAAGACCCGGCCCTCGCCATGGAAATTCGGGTCCAGCGGCGCATCGTGCTGGTCCGCGGGGTGGTCGTAGCGGCCGGTGGCGTTGGCCTGCCAGATCTCGACCATGGTGTGCGGCACCGGTCGCCCGTCCTCATCCATCACCGTACCGGCGACGATGATGCGCTCGCCGATGGCCGGCTTCCCGGTGGAGTTCTGCGTCAGATCGACCGAGGCCGGAAACAGCGTTTCGGAGAAGCGCGGGCCGGCGGTCTCGGTGATGGTCTGCGGGATCGGGTGGAGTTTCTGTTTCGGATGCCGCTTCGTCGTGCCGCGATAAGCGGGCACATCCAGCGGCGGTTGCGTGCCGGGTGTGAAGGGGCGGAATGTCAGCGGGTCGGACATGGTCAACTCCGAAAGGGCTCGGCTAAATGCCCCCGATGGCGCAAGCCTGGCAAGCCGGGGGACCGACGGCAATGACGTTTCCAACCGTGACGGCGGATGAAATGCGGGCCGGCCAGTTGCTGACCGGGTTTGTCATGGCGGCCTTCGTCGGTGCCTATCTGGTCCCCGGCCGGGCCCGGCAGATCCGGATCGGCGCTCTGGCCATCTATCTGGCCGGGATTGCCGGGTTCATTCTGTGGTTCCTGCTCCGCTGAACATCCCAAGCAGCCGGGTCGCGTCCTCCGCCCGCTCCAGCGCACCGATCAGCCGCAACGCCGCGTCCACCTGCGCCGGACCCACCGGGCTGACGGCAATGGCGGCACAATCGCGGAACTTGGCCGCAATCTGCGTCTCGGAAAGCGGCTTGTCGGGCGATCCGAGGGGACCGGACGCCGCGATGGTCACGCTGCGGCCATCGATGTGGCGCAGAGTAATCTCCAGCCAGCCCTTGGGCCGACCGGCGCGCGCCTCACCTTGGATACGAGCGGCGAGCGCCAGGACGGCGGGATCGTCGAAGCCCGAAACCTCGCCAATGCCGACGCGGCCGTGCACCAGGGCGGCGGCGACGAGGAAGGGTTCGGCGAACTGCGCCTCCACCACCTGCGTCGGCCGGCGCTTGTGCGGGCCGCTGGCGAACTGGTCGGCGTGATTGGCCGGTTCGGCGGCGATGGTGACGGCGGCGATATCGGCGGCGCTTTTCACGCCCAGCTCAGCCCGAGCGGCCAGGGCGGCATCGATGGCGGCGTGCAGGGGGCGGCCGCAGGGGTAGGGTTTGAAGCTGAGTTCCTCGCCGCGGAAGACTTCGCCCAACCCGTCCAGCAGACGCGACGGATCGGCGCCGTTCGGCTGGTAGAGTTCGAAAAAGCCGAACCGGCCCGAGAAGATGTTGTGCGCGCCGGTGAAGTCCCGCTGCGCCAGCAAGGCCGAAAACACCCCGCCGCTGGCGGCCTGCCCGGCTTGCAGCCGTTTGGTCAGCGCGCCGTCCAGGATGCATTGCCGGTTGCCCGCCGCGTGGCTGTAAGCGATCCCCAGCGCGTGCCGCATCTGCTCTGCCGTCAGGCCCAGCAGTTTCCCCGCCGCGGCGGTGGCGCCGAAAATGCCGATGGCGGCAGTGCGATGCCAGCCCCGGTCCAGGGTCGAGGCCAGAGCGATCCGGCACGACACATCCAGCCCCAGCGCGACCGCGGTGATGAAGTCCGCCCCGCTGACAGTTCCCAGCAGGTCCGCCGTCGCCAGGCTGGCGCCCAGCACCGAAACGCCGGGATGGATCGATCCGCCGTGGTCCAGCGTATCGTCGAAATCCAGCGCATGCCCCATGCTGGCGTTCAGCAGCGCGGCTTGCGGCGCGGGCAGGCGGTGGCCGCGCAGCAGCACGCGGCTCTCCGCGCGTCCGCCCCAGACATCGAGCATCGCGCACAGCGCATCGATCCCCGGCGCGCCCGATCCCCCCAGCATGCAGCCGAAGGTATCGAGGATGTCGCGTTTCGCCGCCGTCACCGCTGACGCCGGCAGGTCGGCAAAGCCGGTGCCTGCCACGTGTTCGGCGAGGGCGAAGGATGGATCTGGGGTCACGGTCGTTTCCTGTTGCTGCGACGGTGGGACCGGTCAGGCCAGGGTCAGCGGCAGGCCTTCCAGGTCTTCGGCGCGTTCGATTTTGATCAGCACGGCGTAGCCCTTCTTGTCGGGATCGCGGTCCTTTTCCGGCTGCACCAGTTTCCGCCACACTTCCTCATAGGCCGGGCCCGACCGCACGACCTGCGCCGTGCCGTAGAACCGAGCGATGCCGCCCTTCGGCAGCACGCCGTCGGCGCGCAGTTGCGGCTTGCGGAAGTAGATCGTGAGTTTGCTGCCATCGGCCAGATTGTCGCTGGTGGAGCCTTTGCCGCGCTCCCACAGCGCGAGATGCGCGTCGTCGAACACCATGGTACTGCCGCGAGGGCTCACCTGGGCGAAGCCGTTCGGCAGGACGCTGCCCACCAGGCACACATGTTCGGGGAAGGCGGTATCGATATGCGGCTGCAGGGTCTTCGGAATCGTCGCCATGGCCGAGTGCCTCCAATGGGTGTGGCTGGACAAGCCGCTATCATAGGCGCTGATCCGTACGGGCGTCGAATAGCGCTACGGCGCGGACGCTCCGGCCTGGAGCCGGACTTCGGTGGGCCATAAAGGGGTAGCGCGCTCCGGGGCGCTGAAATAATCCGGCCAAAGCTGTCCAACCGAGGTGTTGCGAACGATTGCGGCGATACGGGCCTGATCGGCGGCGCTCAGGATTTTCCGCCACTTGTGCAAAGGGGTGAGGCCCTGCTTGCGGACGTCGAAATACCAGTCGGGTCCGCCGTAGCTGGTACTGGTTCGGATGAAACGTTCCGTTGCCACATGCCATGGCAGCCCGGCAAACGCAAACAATGCTCGCGCGCGGGCCAGGGGATCGGCCACCAGATCAGCATACCGCAACATGGTGGCGTTCGGGCGGCCGGACAGGTCGGCGTAAGCCTTCTCGTGCAGGATGGCCCATTCCCAGGCCATCTGCTCGACGGGCGGCAGATTCCGCAGACGCTCATCGGACAGGCCGAAGCGCCGAGCCTCCGGGATGGAGGTCAGTTCCTTGAAGGGGCGGGCGTCCAGCAACTTGCCGCGTGCGAGGCCGTCCAAACGCGAGGCGATCTGCCCGAACGGATGGCGCATGATCAGGATGATTCGCGCCTCGGGCAGCGCTTCGGCGAACAGGCCGGCGCGTCCCAGCGCGCTGATGGACTTGAGCACGACATGAGAAGACGGGTCGTTGTCCCGGTCGAAATGGTCCAAAAACACAATGCGACGACGCGGGTCCAGCCCGATGGTTTTCTGCACCAGGCGAAGCGACACGATTGCCGCGGTGCGGCCGACGCGGGTCCACGGACGGTCATGCCGCTTGGGGAAGACTGGCAGGCTGCCCGCCGTCTTCAGGGTGTGCGTGTGCATCAGATCTGCGACAAACCCGCGGGCGGCCTCGATCAGTGCGGGCGCATTCTCGTCAGCGCAAATGGATGGAATGCGGTTGTCCGGGACGACCAGATCAGGCTCGTGCCGATAAAGGACGTCCGGATGACTGTCGAAAATCTTCGCAAGCCATGTGGTTCCCGAACGTGGAGCGCCAAGGATCAGTGTCAGACGCGATTGGTCTGAGTCGGAGGCACTTTTGATCTTCATCAAATCGTTGCCGTATGCCTGTTTTCATAGCCTGGCGAATATGCATCGGTTTCGGAACAGAATGTGCGTCATCAGGACATTGCCAAAGCACCTTCCATTGTCATTTGCCAAATTGTCGGTGCCACCTTCGTCAGCCGACGGAGGCACAATGTAACCGTAATCATGGCTTGTCTAATCTTTTCTGGCCGTGGACTCCGGATAATCGCAGCTCCAGGCTGCCGGCACAGGCCAATGGCAGTTTGTGAAACCGAACTTCCCATTGTCGTCGAGCGCAACCCCTTGGTCGGAAACGACCTTCCGAAAACCGACCGGTCTTCTGCTGGCTGCAGTCTGTCCGAGGAATTCGGCGGAATTTTGCTGGAAGGTGACCAATCCCGTTTCGGCTGCCAACCCTTCCATGACATGGCCAGGTGCGGGGAATTTTGGATGGCGAACAGCGTTTTTTCAATGACTTGAAGTGTCTTAATGGAGAAATCTCGGGTTAGATCATAAAAGTTGCCCGCAATACGGCTCGCATATGTCCGTATGGTCCGGTCGGTTGCGGCTGCCGTTTGGTCGGGTTCCGGGGCCGACGACATACGCCATCGATGCATGCCTCCGATCGCATGATCACGCGAAGTCAGCGCTCCCCATCGCCCGGCAGCGGGACGCCGGTGATCGCCGGCCTCAGGCCCCCAACATCGCCTGGGCGCAGGCATCCAGGATCGCATCGGTATCAAGGCCGTATTCGCGGTACAGGTCCGGAATATCGCCGCTCTGCCCGAAATGATCCGGGCCCAGCGGCACGACCCGCTGCCCCCGCACCGCGCCCAGCCAGGCATGCGTCGCCGGATGCCCGTCCAGCACCGTCACCAGCGCCGCGCCCGGCGCCAGCGGCGCCAGCAGCCGTTCGATATGCGACAGCGCGTCCCGCTGTCCCGCCCGCCGCGACCGCATCGCCGCCAACCACCCCGCATGCAGACGGTCGGGCGAGGTGATGGCCAGCAGTCCGGCGCCTGGTTCCTCCGCCGCCAGTTCGGCAAACGCCGCCAGGGCCTCGGGCGCCACCGGTCCCTGGTAGCCCAGCGCGATCCGGGCACCCGGCGACGGCGCGACGACCCAATGCGCACCGGAAATGACGGCCGCCGGGTCCAGTTCCCGAGACGGCTGTTCCAGGGTGCGGGTGGACAGCCGCAGCCAGACCGCGGAACCGTCGGGACGCTGCATGAAATCGAAGGCATGCCGCAGCAGCACGGCCAGTTCGTCCACGTGCGCCGGTTCGAAGCTGGCCAGCCGGTCCGCGGCCATGCCGATCAGCGGCGTGTTCACCGACTGGTGCTGCCCGCCCTCGGGCGCCAGGGTCAGGCCGGACGGCGTCGATACCAGCAGAAAGCGGGCATCCTGGTAACAGGCATAGATCAGCGCATCGAGTCCGCGATTGACGAAGGGATCATAGACCGTGCCAATCGGCAGCACCCGGGCCCCGGTCATCGCCGGCGCCAGTCCCGCCGCCCCCATCAGGAGAAACAAATTCTGTTCGGCGATCCCGAGTTCGACGTGCTGGCCCTTCGGCGACATGCCCCAGCGCTGCGCGCTCGCCAGCTTGGCGTCGCGGAACACGTCGTTGCGGGTGTGCCGGTCGAAGATCCCGCGCCGGTTCACCCACGGCCCCAGATTGGTCGACACCGTCACGTCGGGCGACGTCGTCATGATGTGCTCTGCCAGGTCCTTGCAGTCCCCCTGGCCGCGGCCGATCTCGGCCAGGATGTCGCCGAAGCCGCCCTGGGTGGACATTTTTCGTCCGGCGAGTTTCGGCGTCGGCAGCACCGCCGGCACCGATACCGCCGGCGCGCTCAGCGCCCGCCCTTCTTGTGTCAGCGGCGTCGCGAACGGACAATCGCGCAGGAACTGGCGCAGTTCCGATTCCGGCACATCCAGCCCCTCCAGCAGGTCCCATTCGTGGCCGGGGCGGATGTTCATCTCGGTTCGGAACAGGTTCATCTGCTCGCGGGTCATCAGCCCGGCGTGGTTGTCCTTGTGGCCGGCGAATGGCAGCCCCATGCCCTTGATCGTATAGGCAATGAAACAGGTCGGCTGGTCGCCGTCGGCGGCCGCCGCGCGCAAGGTCTCTATCATTGTTTCAATGTCATGACCACCGAGGTTGGTCATCAGCGCGCCAAGCTCCGCATCGGTCAGCTCGTCGATCAATCCCCGAGCCCGCGACCGGCCGAGATCGGCGAGCAGCGCCTGCCGCCACGCCGCACCGCCCTGGAAGGTCAGGGCCGAATAAAGACTGTTCGGGCAATCATCGATCCAACGGCGCAAGCCCTCACCGCCCTCGCGCGCGAAGGCGGCCTCCAGCTTGCGGCCGTACTTGATCGTGACGCAGTTCCAGCCCATGTCGCGGAACAGGCCCTCGATCCGGCCGAACAGCCGGTCGGGCACCACAGAATCCAGGCTCTGGCGATTGTAATCGACGATCCACCACAGGTTGCGGACGTCGTGCTTCCAGCCCTCCAGCAGCGCCTCGTAAATGTTGCCCTCATCCAGTTCGGCATCGCCGGCGATCGCGATGTGCCGGCCCGGCGGAATGTCGTCGCGGCCCAGCCCGTGCAGCCGCACATAGTCGGCCATCAGCGCCGCGAACGTCGTCATGGCCACGCCCAGCCCCACCGACCCGGTGGAGAAATCAACCTCCGGCCCATCCTTGACGCGCGACGGGTAGGGCTGCGCGCCGCCGAACTGGCGCAGGCCCTGCATCTTCTCCACCGTCTGGCGGCCAAACAGATAGTTGATCGCGTGGAACACCGGCCCGGCATGCGGCTTCACCGCGATCCGGTCCTGCGGCCGGGCGATGTCGAAATACAAGGCCGCCAGGATGGAGATCGCCGAGGCACAGGACGCCTGGTGACCGCCCACCTTCAGCCCGTCGCGGTTGGGGCGGATGTTGTTGGCGTTGTGGATCATCCACGCCGACAGCCACAGCAGCTTGCGCTCCAGTTGCTTCAGGATGTGCAACTCGCGTTCCGGCAAGACCGCTTGCATGGGCGCGATTGTCCCGATCGGCGTATCCATGCTTGTTCTCCCTCCGCAGTACCTGGCGGCGGGCAGGATAGGGCCAGTGCGGGAGCAATGCACGCGGGATCGCACGGCCGCCACCGCATCCCGCCTCGGTGCCGGGGTCCCGGGTTGACTCCCGCAGCCTGGGCGCCACTGACTGCAACAGGTCATCGCCGACCGGGCATCCTGATATCAGAGCGTAAATCGCTTCGCCCGTCGACCGCCGCCTATACGGCTTTCCTATGCTGCGCCGCAGCGACACGCATGGCTTCTATACCCGGCAATCTCTATTTCCTCAGCGTCGCATGAGGCGGCGGCCGGGGGCCGGTCCGCCCGAAGCTTGACTGTAAACAGGAGCAGTTTCCATGTTTGATGTTGCCTTCCTGGCGATCGGCGCCCTCTTCCTGGCGGTGTGCGTGCTGTACGCGCTCGCCTGCGACCATTTGTAAGGCCGTCGCCATGTCACTCGATTACGTCCTGGGGGCAGCCGTCACCGCCGGGCTGCTGGCCTACCTGATCTATGCCCTGATCCGCCCCGAAAAATTCTGAGGAGCCATCCGCATGACAGTCAACGGCTGGCTGCAGATCGCACTGTACTGCGTTCTGCTGGTTTTGCTGACCAAGCCCCTCGGCGGCTACATGACCGCCGTGTTCAACGGGAAGCGCACCTGGCTTTCCCCCGTCCTGCGTCCGGCCGAGCTCGGCTTGTACCGGCTCAGCGGCGTCGATGAAGCGCAGGAGCAGCATTGGGTGACCTATGCAGTCGCGATGCTCGCCTTCAGCTTCGCCGGCTTCGTCGTGCTGTACGGATTGCAGCGCCTGCAAAACCTGCTGCCCTTCAATCCGCAGAACCTGGACCCGGTGTCGCCGGACCTGGCGTTCAACACGTCGGTCAGCTTCATCACGAATACGAACTGGCAATCCTACGTGCCGGAAACCACCATGAGCTACCTGGTGCAGATGGCCGGGCTGACGGTGCATAACTTTCTCAGCGCCGCGACCGGCATCGCGCTCGCGGTCGCGCTGATCCGCGGGTTCTCGCGTCGTTCGGCGCAGACGATCGGCAATTTCTGGGTCGATATGACCCGCTGCACCCTGTACATACTTCTGCCGGTCGCCATCGTCGTCGGTCTGCTGTTCGTCTGGCAGGGCATGCCGCAGAACCTGAACGCCTACACCGAAGCCACCACCCTGGAAGGCGCCAAACAGATCATCGCGCAGGGCCCGGTCGCCTCGCAGGAGGTGATCAAGATGTTCGGCACCAACGGCGGCGGGTTCTTCAATGCCAACTCCGCGCATCCCTTCGAAAACCCGAGTGCGCTGACCAACCTGATCCAGATCCTGCTGATCTTCTCGATAGGCGCGGCGCTGACCAATGTGTTCGGCCGCATGGTCGGCAACCAGCGCCAGGGCTGGGCGATCTTCGCGGTGATGGCGGTGCTGTTCCTCGCCGGAACGGTGACCACCTACTGGGCCGAAGCCGCCGGCAACCCCGCTTTCGCCGCTTTGCAGGTGGACCAGACACCATCCGCGCTGCAAGCCGGCGGCAACATGGAGGGCAAGGAAGTCCGCTTCGGCATCGCCAACTCGGCGTTGTTCACCACCATCACCACCGATGCGTCCTGCGGCGCGGTCAACAACATGCACGACAGCCTGCTGCCGCTGGCCGGCATGGTGCCGATGGTCAACATCATGCTGGGCGAGATCATCTTCGGCGGCGTCGGATCGGGCCTGTACGGCATGCTGCTGTTCGTCATCGTGGCGATGTTCGTCGCCGGGCTGATGGTCGGGCGCACACCGGAGTACCTCGGCAAGAAGCTGGAGGCGAAAGAGGTCAAGATGGCCATGCTGGGCATCCTGATCCTGCCGCTGTCGATGCTGGGCTTCACCGCGCTGGCGGTCGCAATCCCGGCCGGCACCGACGCGATGGCCAATGCCGGTCCGCACGGGTTCTCCGAGGCGCTGTATGCCTACGTCTCCGCCACCGGCAACAACGGCAGCGCCTTCGCCGGCCTGTCCGCCAATACGCCGTTCTGGAACACCACGCTGGGGCTGGCGATGTTCATCGGCCGCTTCCTGATGATCATCCCCATGCTGGCGATCGCGGGATCGCTCGCGCGCAAGAAGATCGTCCCGATCTCCGCGGGCACCTTCCCCACCGACGGCGGGCTGTTCGTCGGCCTGGTGGTGGGGGTGATCCTGATCACCGGCGGCCTGACCTTCCTTCCGTCCCTCGCCCTCGGCCCGGTGGTCGAGCATCTGGCGATGCAGGCGGGCACTCTGTTCAACACAGGTTCATGATCATGGACACGAGAACCAACAAGCGCGGGTCCCAGTCCACCATGCTGGACCCCGCGATCCTGCTGCCCGCGATCGGGCAATCCTTCACCAAGCTCGATCCACGGCTGATGATCCGCAATCCCGTGATGTTCGTGGTGGAGGTCGTGGCCGCACTGACCACCGTGATCTTCATCCGCGACCTGGTCACAGGGGGCGCGCATCTCGGCTTCACCTTCCAGATCATCGTCTGGCTGTGGCTGACAGTGCTGTTCGCCAATTTCGCCGAGGCGGTGGCGGAAGGCCGCGGCAAGGCACAGGCCGCAACCTTGCGGCGCGCGCGCACCGAGACGCTCGCCAAGCGCCTGACCAACGGCGACCGCACCCGGTTCGAGATGGTGGCTGCGCCGGAACTGAAACAGGGCGACATCGTGCTGGTGGAGACCGGCGAGCTGATCCCCAGCGATGGCGAGGTGGTCGAGGGCATTGCCTCGGTCGATGAATCCGCCATCACCGGGGAATCCGCGCCGGTGATCCGCGAATCAGGCGGCGACCGGTCCGCGGTGACGGGCGGCACCCGGGTGCTGTCGGACTGGATCAAGGTGCGCATCACCGCGGCCCAGGGGTACACATTCCTGGATCGAATGATTGCCCTGGTGGAAGGCGCGGAACGGCAGAAGACGCCGAATGAGATCGCGCTGAACATCCTGCTGGCCGGCCTGACGATCATCTTCGTCTTCGCGGTGGCCACCATCCCCAGCTTCGTCGCCTATGCCGGCGGCGCGCTGTCGGTGGTGATCCTGGTCGCGCTGTTCGTCGCCCTGATCCCGACCACCATCGGCGCGCTGCTGTCGGCGATCGGCATCGCCGGCATGGACCGGCTGGTGCGCTTCAACGTGCTGGCGATGTCCGGCAGAGCCGTCGAAGCCGCGGGCGATGTCGATACCTTGCTGCTGGACAAGACCGGCACGATCACCTTGGGCAACCGCCAGGCGACCGAGTTCTTCCCGTTGACCGGCGTCAGCCCGGCGGAGCTGGCGGACGCGGCGCAATTGTCGTCGCTGCCGGACGAAACCCCCGAGGGCCGCTCGATCGTCGTACTGGCGAAGGAGAAATACGGCATCCGCGGGCGGGAGATGGCGCCGATGGATGCGCATTTCATTCCGTTTTCGGCGCAGACCCGGCTGTCCGGCATCGACTTCGACGGCGCCTCGATCCGTAAGGGCGCCGTTGACGCGGTGCTGTCCCGGGTCCGCGCCCTGAATGACCGGGCGGCGGCGGGTGGCGAAGTCACGACAGCCGTACGGTCGTCGATGACCGATGCGGCGGTGCGCGAACTGCAAGCCAAAGCCGAGGAGATCGCCAAAGCCGGCGGCACCCCCCTGGCAGTCGAGAAGGACGGCCGGCTGCTCGGCGTCATCTACCTGAAGGACATCGTCAAGGGCGGCATCCGCGAGCGCTTCGCCGAACTGCGGCGCATGGGCATCCGCACGGTCATGATCACCGGCGACAACCCGCTGACCGCCGCGGCGATCGCGGCGGAGGCCGGGGTGGACGACTTCCTCGCCCAGGCGACGCCAGAAACGAAACTGAAGCTGATCCGCGACGAGCAGGCGCTTGGCAAGCTGGTCGCCATGTGCGGCGACGGCACCAACGATGCGCCGGCGCTCGCGCAGGCCGATGTCGGCGTGGCGATGAACACCGGCACCATGGCGGCCCGCGAGGCTGGCAACATGGTCGATCTCGACAGCGACCCCACCAAGCTGATCGAGATCGTCGAGATCGGCAAGCAGTTGCTGATGACCCGCGGCGCGTTGACGACATTCAGCATCGCCAACGACGTCGCAAAATATTTCGCCATGATCCCGGCCATGTTCATCGTGATCTATCCGCAACTCGCGGCGCTGAACGTCATGCACCTGACCAACCCGTTCAGTGCGATCCTGTCGGCGATCATCTTCAACGCGCTGATCATCGTGGTCCTGATCCCGCTGGCACTGAAAGGCATCGCCTACCGGCCGATCGGTGCGGCGGCGCTGCTGCGCCGGAACCTGCTGATCTACGGGCTCGGCGGAATCATCGCGCCCTTCGTCGGCATCAAGCTGATCGACATGCTCGTCACCGCCGTGGGGTTGGCATGACCCAGTCTTCCCCCTCCCCCCGTGGGAGGCGGGCAGGGGGAGAGGGGCAGGGGGAGGGGGCTCCGCCGATAACGCTCCGCCGCCGGGCAAAACGCCCATCGACCCCGCCGACTAAATTGCTCAACTGACACCCCTATCGGACATCCAACCATGATCCAGCAAATCCGTCCCGCCATCGTGATGATCCTCGGCTTCACCATCATCACCGGCCTCGCATACCCCCTGGCGATGACCGGCATCGCCAGGGTTGCCTTTCCGCACCAGGCGGGCGGCAGCCTGATCGAGCAGAACGGCAAAGTGATCGGTTCTGCCCTGATCGGGCAGTCCTTCACGTCGGAGAAATACTTCCATGGCCGCCCCTCCGCGACCACCGATACCGACCCGAACGATGCCACCAAGACCATTCCGGCGCCGTACAATGCCGCCAATTCGTCCGGTTCCAACCTCGGCCCGACCTCGCAGGCGCTGGTGGACCGGGTGAAAGATGATACGGCGAAGCTGGCCGCGGAAAATCCGGGCACACCTGTTCCGGTCGATCTGGTCACGACGTCGGCCAGCGGCCTCGACCCCGACATCACCCCGGCGGCGGCGCTGTTCCAGGTGCCGCGGGTGGCGAAGGCCCGCGGACTGCCGGACGCCGTGGTCCGGCAATTGGTGCAGACCCAAACCGCGGGCCGCCTGGCAGGGATCATCGGCGAACCGCACGTCAACGTCCTGCAACTGAACCTCGCACTGGACGCGCTGGCGAAAGGCTGACAATCAGGCCGGCGGAACGGGCTCGGCACTCAGTTCCGCTCTGAGCGCCAGAGCGAGATCGTTGATGCGATAAGGTTTCCGCAACAAAGTGAACGCCGGTCCGGCCGATCCGTTGTCATGCACCAGATCGGCCGAAAACCCGGACGTGAGCAACACCTTGATCCCCGGCCGGCGCCGCTGCGCGAGCCGAGCCAAGGCGGTTCCGTTCAACCGGCCGGGCATGACGATATCACTGAACAGAAGGTCGAAATGCCGGTCGGGCTGTGCCAGGATCGCCAATGCAGCCGAAGCATCCGTGGCCTCGGCGACCTGGTAACCCAGCGACCGGAGCTGTCTGGCCACGATCTTGCGCATGGCGTCATTGTCCTCCACCAACAGCAGTGTCTCTGTCCCCCCCGGCCTCCCGGGATCCGCGGCGAGGCGGGTCGCTTCGGATGGGACCGGCTCGCGCACATGCGGCAGATGGATGCGCACGCTCGTCCCCTGGCCGGGCTTGCTCTCGATTTCGATCAGTCCACCCGATTGCTTCACGAAGCCGTAGACCATCGAAAGCCCGAGGCCGGTTCCCGCCCCGGCCGCCTTCGTCGTGAAGAACGGCTCGAACACGCGGGCGACCGTCTCGGGCGGCATGCCGACCCCGGTATCGGAGACCTCGATCAGCGCATAGTCCCGGATTCCGATGACGTCAGCCGTCTGCCCTGGCGGCTCGCCACGGTGGACGTTGCGGGTCGCGATCGTCAGGCTGCCGCCATCCGGCATCGCGTCGCGCGCGTTGTTGGCCAGATTGACGATGCAGCTATCCAACTGCGCGCCGTCGATCATCACCGGCCGAAGGTCCGCCGACAGACAGGTCGCGATGGTGATATCCTCGCCCAATGTCCGCTTCAGCAGGTTCGTGACGGTCTGGATCCGTTGGTTCAGGTCGATGCGCTGCGGATCCAGCGGCTGGCGACGGGCGAAGGCCAGCAGGCTGCGAGTCAGGTCCGCGCCCTGCAACGCAGCCGCCATCGCGTCCTCGATCAGGGGAAGCGCCCTGGAATTGCCGGCCAGGGTTGCCTGCAGCAGATCGAGATTGCCGATGATGACGCCCAGATAGTTATTGGAATCATGCGCCAGCCCGCCGGTGAGCTTGCCGAGGGCGTCAATGCGTTGGGCCTGGCGAAGTTGCACCTCCATGTCCGCCAGGGCCGTCATGTCGACGACCACGGCACCGACGCCGGTGATGACCCCCTCGCTGTTGGCGAGCGGGAATTGCGAGTACAGCCAGCGGTAGGTCCGGCCGGGTTCGGCCAGCAGACCGCCGCTCAACTCGGCATTGATGATCGGCTGGCCGGTGGCCAGGACCTCGCGGATACCCGCTTCCACGCGTTCGGCGGTATCCGGCTCAAAAATGTCGTTCGGCCGCCGGCCGAGAAAATCCGCCGGCGTGTGCCGGCCCGTGGTCGTGTTGATGTGGGTCCACCGCCCCTCGGTGTCGAAGATTGCCATCCCCGTCGGGGACGCATTGAAGAAGCTGGAGAAGCGCTGCTCGCTCTCCCGCAGGTCCCGGGTCATGGCCTTTTGCTGCGTGATGTCCCTGAAGGAGCCGATCAGGCAGATGGGCGTGCCGTCGGTGCCATAGGCCACGGTGGCGGACACCTGCACGTCGATGACCGTCCCGTCGCGCCGCCGGCCGCGGAACTCGCCGCTCCATTGCCCAACCGCCTGCAACCCGCCGATAAGCACCTCCGCCATCGCCGGGTCGGCCAGGAATTCGCTGGCCGGACGGTGCAGGATTTCGCTCTCGCTGTCATAGCCCCAAAGATCGAGGAACGCGCGATTGGCATAGCTGATCTCGGCATCGAGGGTCGCCATCGCGATGGGCGTCATGGCCGCGGCAAACGCGGTGTCGCGGATCCGGATGGCCTGTTCGGACCGCTTGCGCTCACGGATGTCGCGCGCGATGGCGAGGCTGCCGCCGTCGTCGAGGCCGCTGATACTGATCTCGACCGGAACGGCGCCGCCGTCCGGGCAGGTCATCGCGGCCTCGAAGATGGCTGTCCCCCCTTCGACCACGCCGCCGGCGGTGAACGGACATTCGCCCGTATGCGGAACGAGCCAATCGGCCAGCGGCGTCCCCAAGATCGTCGCCAACGGCCACCCGGTGAGCTGCTCGGCGTGCGGATTGGCCGTCACGATCCGACCGGCCCGGTCCACCTCCAGGATCGCATCGGCCGCCTGATCGGTCAGCCGGCGATACCGCGCCTCCGAGGCGGCCAGGTCACGATAGGGCTGGGTCACGCTCCGCACGAAGACGGCTCGGCAGATCAGCCAGAACGCGACGACCTTATAGACATGGCCGACAATGTTGTAGTTGTCGCTCAAGTTGGCATACCGCGTCTGCGCGAACTCGCAGGCCACCAGCACCAGCACGCCCGCGAACAACGGCGGCAGGGGAAAATCCCGGCGGCCCGGGCGTCGTGCCACCAGGGCGACCGCGGTCATCACCAGCAACACCATGACGCCGTATTCCGCGGCGATCTTGAACCGGGTCAGTCCGGTGCCTGGAATGAAGGCCGGCGGCAACGCGTCGGGATGCAGCAACACCACCCAAAAGACGAGCAGGGTGCCGGCAAGCGACAAAACCAGGAACGCAAACGGATCGAGCCGGCCGATCCGGCCCGGGCGCGGGCAGAGCGCGAAGCCAAGCAAGCCAAAGGCCTGCGCGTAGCGGGCCGCCAGCCAAAAGTCGATGGCCTTGTCCGGGCCGGCGGCTGTGACCAGGCGCGGCATGCCCTGGAAGGATAGAAGATGAGCAAAATCGAGCAACGCCACCGACAGGAAAGCCGTCGACAGCACGGCCATCCGCGTCGACTGGCCGACGCGGGCTGCATACCAGCCAATGCCGAAGATCAGGACGGAGACTGCGCAGGCGAATGCCTCCATGAGGGAGTGCACCGCGAGATAGTTGTCCTGATTGAGCAGGAAGGGAATCGATGGGACATAGGCGATGCCGGGTAGCGCCAGAAAGGCCAATGAGGCCCACCCCGCGGCCGCGGCCAGTCCGCGCCGCGACAGCGGTGGGGACGTGGCGGCGTCCTTGCCGCCCGCAAGAGCCTGGCCGTGCAATTCAATCTCCCATTCGGTTCGAATCGGGCGATCACGTCGGTCTATCGTAATCCGTGATCAATCGGCAACACAACCCCCGGTAGCCGTTTCCGCTTGGTTGTGCTATTGTGGTAGAGGCGGCCGAAGCGGCGCGGCCGAACCGGGACGGGCCGCTCGGCCGCACAAAGTCACTGCGCGGCGGTGGCAAACGTGGCATATCCGCATGCTGGAGCGCCCCGCGCGGCCATGTTCAAGGGTAAACGATGGGCCTCATGCATCACGTTGTGACCGCAGGGGTGCGCCGCATAGGCATCAGGATAAGCCCGGTGCGCAGCACAACCGTGCGGTTTACCGTCATGGCCAGGCTTGTCCCGATGCGTCTGGGGCACGCCCTTCCAATCCGAGTGAAAAATCCTCTCGCGTGGAGACATCGGGATCACCGCCATGAGTGACCGGCGCCCCTCCCCCGAAGCCCTGCTCCGCGAGGTCCAACGTACCCAGCGCGGCCGGTTGAAAGTGTTTCTCGGCGCCGCGCCCGGCGTCGGCAAAACCTACGAAATGCTCTCTGCCGCGCAGGCTCGGAAGCGCGAGGCCACCGACGTCGTGATCGGCGTCGTCGAAACCCATGGCCGTCAGGAAACCGACGCGCTGATCGCCGGCCTCGAACTCATTCCGCGCCGGCAAATCGACTACCGCGGCTACAAGCTGGCGGAGATGGACCTCGACGCGATCCTGGCCCGCCGCCCGCAACTGGCCTTGGTCGATGAGCTCGCCCACACCAACGCCCCCGGCAGCCGCCATCCCAAACGTTACATGGATGTCGAGGAACTGCTGGCCGCCGGAATCGACGTCTATACGACCCTCAACATCCAGCACGTCGAGAGCCTCAATGACGTTGTCGCCCGCATCACCCGCATCCGGGTGCGCGAAACCGTCCCCGACTCGGTGATCGACAGAGCCGACGATATCGAGCTGATCGATCTGACACCGCAGGACCTGATCCAGCGGCTGCAGGACGGCAAGGTCTATGTCCCGCAGCAGGCGGAACGGGCGGTGCGGCATTATTTTCAGCCGGGCAACCTGACCGCGCTGCGAGAACTCGCGTTGCGGCGTACCGCGCAACGGGTGGACGACCAGATGGTCGATTACATGCGCAGCCACGCCATCCAGGGTCCCTGGGCCGCCGGCGAGCGTGTGCTGGTCTGCATCGAGGGCGGGCCGCGCGCCGGCACCATCGTGCGTCACGCCAAGCGGCTGGCGGACCAGTTCCGAGCCCCCTGGACCGCGATCAGCGTGGAGACGCCCCGCAGCCTGCGCGCCAGTTCAGCGGCACACGACAGCGTCGCCCAGGCGCTGCGGCTGGCCCAGCTTCTGGGCGCGGAAACGGTGCTGATCCCCGGTCAGGACGCCGCCGCGGCAATCATCGACTATGCGCGGGCCAACAACGTCACCCACATCATCGTGGGAAAATCGCAGCGGCCTCGCTGGCGGACGATCTTCACCGGATCGGTGACCCAACAACTGATCAACAGAGCGGGCGGCACCAGTATCCACGTCATCGACGCGCCGTCAGAATCCGCGGATGCGGAGCGGGCCGCGCCAGCGGAGACCCCGGCCCGTCCGCCAACCGACCTGATGCCCTACGCCCTGAGCCTGATGCTGGTGGCGGCGTCGGTGCCCGTGGGGATCGGCCTGCACGAGGTCCTGAACATCGCCAACATCGCGCTGGTGTTCCTGACCGCGATTCTGGTCACCGCGGTGCTGTACGGGCTGTGGCCGTCATTGTTCGCCTGCCTCGCGGCGGTGCTGGCGTACAACTTCTTCTTCCTGCCGCCGCTCTACACCTTCACCATCGCCGACCCGGAAAACGTCGTTGCGCTGTTCTTCTTCGCCGTCGTCGCCGTCATTGCCAGCAATCTGGCCGCCAGGGTCCGCGGCCAGGCAGTCGCCGCCCGCCTGCGCGCCAAAACCACCGAGGACCTGTATCTGTTCAGCCGCAAGCTCGCCGTCGCGGTCACCCTGGACGACCTGCTGTGGGCCACCGCGCACCAGATCGCGCTGATGCTGAAAGTCCGCGTCGTGCTGCTGCTGCCGGACGGCGAGACCATCGCCGTGCGCGCCGGCTTCCCGCCCGAGGACGTGCTGGAGGACGCCGACCTCGCCGCCGCCAAATGGTGCTGGCAGAAGAACCATGTCACCGGCCGCGGCTCCGACACCTTGCCGGGCGCCAAGTGGCTGTTCCTGCCGATGCGCACCGGCCGTGGCCCGCTGGGGGTCGTCGGCATCATCCGCGACGAGCCGGGGCCGCTGCTGATGCCCGACCAGCACCGGCTGCTGGATGCGCTGGCCGACCAGGCCGCCCTGGCGATCGAGCGGGTGAACCTGGCGCGCGACTTGCATTTGGTGCGATTGCAAGCCGAGACAGACCGGCTGCGGTCCGCGCTGCTGACCTCGATTTCGCATGATTTGCGCACGCCGCTGGCCTCGATCCTGGGATCGGCCACCAGCCTGCGGTCGACGCGCATGGCCCTGGACGACGAGACGAAAGACACGCTGCTGCAAACGATCGTTGAGGAAGCCGACCGGCTGAACCGCTTCATCGGCAACCTGCTGGACATGACGCGGCTGGAATCGGGGGCGCTGAAGCCGCGCGGCAGCCTGACGGTGCTGTCCGACGTGGTCGGCGCGGCCTTGCAACGGGCGGGGAAGATCCTGGCCTCGCACGCGGTGGACGTGGACCTCGCGCCCGGGCTGCCGATGCTCAACCTGGATATGGTGCTGTTCGAGCAGGTGCTGTTCAACCTGTTGGACAATGCCGCGAAATACGCCCCGCCTGGAACCCTGATCCGGATCAGAGCCTACCGGCAGGACGAGCAGGTGGTGCTGCAGGTGATCGATGAAGGCGAGGGCATCCCGCACCCGGATGTCGAGCGGATTTTCGACAAGTTCTATCGTGCCCAAAGCGGCGACCGCCAGCGCGCCGGCACCGGGCTGGGGCTGGCGATCTGCCGGGGCTTTGTCGAGGCGATGGATGGGACCATCATGGCGGCGAACCGGACCGATCGCACCGGCGCCGTCATCACCATCACCCTGCCGGTGCCGGTCGGCGCGCCGTTGCCCGAGGAGACCGTAACGTGAGGGCTGGGACATGAGGGCTGGGACATGACCACCGGCGCCGGCAAGCTGCGCATCCTGGTGGTTGACGACGAACCCGCCATCCGGCGCTTCCTGCGGGCCGGGCTGAGCTCTCAGGGCTATCTGGTCGCCGAGGCCGGGGAAGGCGCACCGGCGGTCGAGGCCGCGCGCCGCAAGAGCGCCGACCTGATCGTGCTGGACCTGGGGCTGCCCGATATCGACGGGATCGAGGTGATCCGCCGCATCCGCGGTGCCGGCTCCGCTATCCCGATCATCGTGCTGTCCAGCCGCAACGACGAGGCGGCGAAGGTGGAGGCACTGGACCTGGGCGCCGACGACTTCGTCACCAAGCCCTTCGGCATCGACGAGCTGCTGGCGCGAATCCGGGCGGCGCAGCGGCATATGTTGCAGCAGCAGGGCGAGCACCCGATTTTCCGCAGCGGCGACCTGACCGTTGACCTGGTCCGCCGCATCGTCACGGTGCGCGGCGAGGAGGTGAAGTTCTCGCCGCGGGAATACGAGGTGCTGCGGTTGCTGGTGCAGCATGCCGGCAAGGTGCTGACCCATAAGCTGATCCTGCGGGAGGTGTGGGGCGGCGACACCGATGTGCAGTACCTGCGCATCTACATCCGGGCCCTGCGTCAAAAGATCGAGCCGGATCCGGAGCGGCCAACCCATATCCTGACGGAGACCGGGGTTGGGTATAGGTTGCGGGTGACTGACTAGGACCGGGCGGACCCTATGGACATCGCCGACTTCATTGCCGCCGAACGGATCGTGCTGGACCTGCGGGTGCGGGACAAGACGCAGTTGTTGCAGGATCTGGCGCGCCGGGTGGCGCCGGCCTGCGGTGGCGTACCCGCGGAAGCGGTGCTGGCGGCGCTGCAATCGCGGGAGGCTCTGGGTTCCACCGGCCTGGGCAAAGGCTTCGCGCTCCCGCACGCGCGTGTCGAGGGTCTGACCCGCTTCATCGGACTGTTTGCCCGGCTGGGGCGTCCGATCGAGTATGATGCGATCGATGGCGCGCCGGTGGATGTCGTTTTCCTGCTGCTGATGCCGGCGGATGCGGCCAATGCGCAGATGGCGGCGCTGGCAGCGGTGTCGCGGCGGTTTCGGAACGGGGATACGATGGTCCGCTTGCGCAAGGCCGATGCCACGGCGGCACTGGCGGTTCTGACGGCTGGGTAGGCGCGGGTGGGCAGCCAGACTCTCCCCCCCTCCCCTTGAGGGAGGGGGGCGGGGGGGGGGGGGCGGTCGGAGGTTGCCTGTGGCGTCGGAACTTCGCCGTGCGGGCCCCCTCCCCATGACGCCCTCCCACAAGGGGAGGGGGAAACAGATGGAAGCGAACACATGGACAAGGACGCGTTGACCGCCTGGGCGCTGGGGAATGGCTGGCAGATGATCGCCGGCTGTCCCAGTCTGACGAAACCATCCCGCCCCAAGGAGGCGATCGTAAGGATCGGGCTGAAAGCCACCGTCGCGATCCTGGAGATCAAGAAACCCGCCGGCAAGTGGGAGAAAATCGCCAGCCAGAGTTATGGCAAGATCCTGGCCGATCCCGACACCGGGCTGCCCTTGGGCCTCGGCTTCGAGACCATCCCGGGCTTCACGATGTTGATGCGGGAAAACCGGGACCGCATGGCCTTCGCCAAGATGACCGGGACGCCCTGAAGCGCCCCGATGTCGCCTTACCGGCGGCGAGCCTTGCGGGCGGCGTAGCGGGCGTCGCGAGCCTTCTTCTGTTCGGCCACCAGGGCCGCGGCGCGTTTGGCGGCTTCCACGTCGTTGGCCGCCCGCTCCGCCTCCAGCTTCTTCTGCTCCGCCGCCTGGGCCGCCTGTTCGGCGCGTTGGCGGGCGGCCTCGGCTTCCTTCGCGATCTTGCGTTCGGCGGCACGGGCTTCCCGAGCGGCGTCGATCGCCGCCTGAGCGGCCTGCCGCTCGATCACGGCCGGATCGTCTGGTCCCGGCCTGGCCTTGAACCGGGCCAACATGGCGTTTCTGGCGTTGGCCGATGCGGTCTGGCGGTCGGCGAATGTATCGTTCTTACGTGTCAGCATGAACCCATCTTACAGACAATGACCGCGCGAGGCTAGCCCCGCAGTCCCGCAGTGGCGATCCAGCAGGTCTCATTTTGGCGCGATCGCATGGCACCAAAATGTGACCTGCCGGCATCGCGGGACCTTGCATGTGACCGCGATGGTTGCATGCTGCGGCCTGCCTTTGCCGGAACCGGAGCGCCCGCCCGATGCCCACCAGCTACGATCTGATCGTCATCGGCGGCGGCCTGGTCGGCGGCGCGATTGCCTGGGGGGCGGCCGCACGTGGCGCCTCGGTGGCGCTGCTGGATGAAGGCGACATCGCCTTCCGCGCGGCGCGCGGCAATTTCGGGCTGGTCTGGGTGCAGTCGAAGGGCGCCGGCATGCCGCCCTATGCGCATTGGAGCCGCCGGTCCGCCGAACTCTGGCCCGCTCTGGCCACCACGATGGCCGATCGCACCGGGGTCGACGTGGCGCTGCGCCAGCCCGGCGGGCTGATGTTCTGCCTCAGCGACGCGGAGCTGGAGACGCGCGCGGGCATCGTCCAGCGCATGCACAATGAAAGCGGCGATATCGGCACCCGCATGCTGGACCGGCGCGAAATTCGGGCGATGGTGCCGGGGTTGGGCGACCGGGTGGTGGGCGCCAGCTTCTGTCCGATCGACGGGCATGCCAGCCCGCTGTACCTGCTGCGCGCGCTGCACACCGCGCTGGCCGGGGCGGGGGGCGCCTATTGGCCGAACCGCAAGGTCTCCGCGATCGAGGCCGCGCCGCACAGTTTCAGCGTGCGGTGCGGCGGCGAGTCGTTCCGCGCCGGCAAGCTGGTCATCGCCGCGGGGCTGGGCAGCCGGGACCTGGCGCCGATGGTCGGGCTGTCGATGCCGGTCACACCGTTGCAAGGCCAGATCATCGTCACCGAACGGATGCGCCCCTTCCTGGATTACGCCACCCACGTGGTGCGCCAGACCGCGGAAGGATCGGTCATGCTGGGCGACAGCATGGAGGACGTCGGTTTCGACGTCAGCACCCGCGTCGCCGTGCTGAAACACATCGCGTCTCGGAACGTTCAGGTGTTCCCGGCGCTGAAGGATGCGGCGGTCGTGCGGATGTGGGCGGCGCTGCGGGTGATGTCGCCGGACGGGTTCCCGATCTACGACCAGTCGGTGCGGTATCCCGGCGCTTTCGCGGCGACCTGCCACAGCGGCGTGACCCTGGCGGGGGCGCATGCGCTGGCCCTGGCGCCGGCGATCCTGGACGGCGCGCTGCCCGATTCGCTGCTCGCGTTCAGCGCGAGCCGGTTCGCCGCCGCGGGCTGATCAGGTCAGTGCGCGCCCAGCCAGACTGGCACCGGCGGCGCTTCGAACAGGATGCGCCGCACCACGAACCCGCCGAACAAGGGACAGGTGTAAAGGCTTTGATACAGGAGCTGATATAATCCGTCCGGGAGATCGGGCGGCAGCGCCAGCATCACGGCGAAGCCCAAACGCTGTTTCGGTGGCGTCCTGGTGCCGAATACGGCGCCGTAGCGGCCACCGAATCCAGAGCCGTTCAGCCCCGCCCCGAGCGGAAAATCGACCGGCGTACCGGCGTCGTCGCGGCGCAGGCTCGCCAGCGACAACCGGGTGCAGTTCGCCGGGGTCGGCGCGGTGAATTCCGCTCGGAGTGTCCGCGCGGACGTGCCGTTGGGCGCTTCCAGCACCTCGGCACGGACGATGGCGCTGACCACCGGCTGTACCTGTTCGAAGTTCCACCCGACAAACCAAATGCCCGTCCAGGTGAGCGCCAAGGTCACCGCCATCGACATCCAGCCCAGCTTCGTGCGCCAGGCGCTCGCCAAGAATGTCAGGGGCCGGACAACTGGAGAATGTGCTGCATCAGCGGCCAACACACACCTCCGAGGACGGCCGTGATGACCGCCGTGATAGCGGCCCCGAGCAGTTGACGCCGCCGCCGTTCCGCGGCCTGGCGGCGGCGGACCCAGTCCAGCAGCTCCCGTGGCTTGGGATCTTGCGACTCCGGATCGTAGCCGAGGGCCCGGATTGAGAACACGGTGATTCGCGCATCAATGCTTGCGACCGTGCCGGCGGTCTCCCGATCCGACGCAGGCCATGCGGGGGCCGGGTTTCTCGGATCATCGTTTTGATCATTCATCACCTTGCCTGCCTGTGGCGGCGGTTGAACGCCGAGGCGACCGCGACAGTCCGCATGGTCAGTGCGCACCCACCCAAACCGGAACCGGCGGCGCTTCAAACTGGATCCGCCGCACCACAAACCCGCCGAACCATGAACAGGTGTACAGGCTGCGATAGACGAACTGATACAATCCGTCCGGGATCGTGGGCGGCAGCGCCAGCATCACGACGAAGTTCAACGGTTGTCTCCCGTGTATCTGCGTGCCGAACGTGGCGCCGTTGCGGCCGGCGAAGCCGGAGCCGTTCAACGCCGTGCCCAGCGGATAATAGACCGGCACGCCCGCGGTTTCCTGATACAGGCCCTCGATCGCAAACCGGACGCAGTTGCCGGTAAGCGGCACGGCGAATTCGACCCGAAGCGTCCGCGCGACGGCGTCCTTCGGCGCCTGCAACACCTCGACCGCGAGGATCTTGCTGGTCACCGGCTGTCCCTGCTCCAAACTCCAACCTGCCGTCCACAGGCCGCCCCAGGTGAGCGCCAGGGTCGCCAACGCCGACACCCAGCCCAGATTAGATCTCCAGGCGCTGGCCAGGCACGTCATGATCCCAATATGTGGTGCAGGTACTGGATCAGTGGCCAACACACACCTCCAAGGACAGCGGTGATCGCCGCGGTGATGCCGGCGCCGAGTATCTGACGCCGCCACCGTTCAACCGCCTGGTGGTGGCGCACCCATTCCAGCAGTTCCCGCGGTTTGGGATCGTTCGATTCGGGATCATAACCGAGCACCCGGATTGAAAAAACTGTGATGCGAGCATCGATGTTTGCGACATTGCTGGTGGCCTCCCGGTCCGACACGGGCCACGGGGGGCCGGGGCCTTTCGGTGCCTCGCTTTGATCATTCATCACCTTGCCTGCCTACGGTGGTCGTTTTGAGGTTTATGCCGATCAAGGCCGCATCAGCAGGTTGACGATGATGCTTGCCACACCACCGGTCATGAATCCGATCGCCACACTCCACATGATTCCCCGCAGTTCCCGCTCGGCGGCTCGCGATTTCAACGCGGCGATGCCCTTTTGCGTGTCGTTGAACATGTCGGCGGTCCGCTCGCGCGCCACTTCGTTGCAGCGGTCGATTTTGGCATCGAGTGCCCCGATCGCCGCATCGAGCGTGCTGAGCTTGGCAATGATCAACCGGCGGGATTCCAGCCAGTTTACAAATTCTTCGGTGTCCTGCATCGATTCACTCGATCTCTTGCGCGGTGGCAGTCGCTGCGTCCGGGAGCAGCGGCGTGCCGCGGATCAGCGCCAGATTGTAGATGCCCTGCGTGACCACCAGCCGCGCGAGCATGATTTCCGTCGGGAACTCCAGGCCGTCGGCGCGCAGTGCGATCAGCTTCGTGCCGCGGCCCATGGTTCGCGCATGCGGACTGAGGTTGAACTGGTTGTATTCGCGGCGGTGGGTGACGTGACGCTGCCGCGTGCGCGCCGGCATCAGCAGTTCCACCGGCCTGCCGATCAGGTCCGCTCTGGGATAACCGAACATGAACTCGGTCTTTTCGTTCACGAGGGCGATTTTGCCTTCGACATCCACGACGA
>Ga0302157_10001278_pt1 | contig 31285 bp, 23 predicted proteins | sample I_Bog_N3_3_FD_193502 | JGI IMG/M metagenome (GOLD analysis project Ga0302157, IMG submission 193502) | Peat permafrost microbial communities from Stordalen Mire near Abisko, Sweden - I_Bog_N3_3 | ecosystem: Environmental > Terrestrial > Soil > Wetlands > Peat | place: Sweden: Abisko, Stordalen...
TGATCAAGGTCAGATTCATGCCGGTGTTGAACTGGATGCCGGAGCTGTCGGCGAAGTAGAAGGTGACGCCCGAACCGCTCATCGTGCCGCCGTCGACGTTCCACCCGCCATTCTTGATGACATAGACGCCCGGCTGCAGCGTCACCGTCGGCGCGCTGTTGAAGTTGAACCAACCACAATAGACGCCGGGCGAAAGCGTCACCGAGCCGCCATTGTAATTGCCGCCGTTGGCCAGCGAGCCGGAGCAGGTTGTCGAAACGGGCGCCGGCAGTTGACCTTTGAACGGATTGGCCGGAACCGTGCAGCTCTTGACGAGGTTGGTCACCGCGCCGCCGTTCTGGAGGATGCTGGAGCTGGCGATGCAGGTTTCCGACGCGTTTATCGTGACGCCGGAATTGATCACCGCCGCGTTGCTCGAGGTGCTGGCGACGTCGATCTGGCAGTTCGGCGCCTGGATATTGGTGCCGCCGTTGGCCAGCATCGCCTGCGAGGAATTGCCCAGCAGCAGTATGCAAGCTGGGTTCGTGGGGGCCGCCGAGGCCGGAATGGCGGCGCCGGAGGCGACATCGAGGTTCATGGAACTTTGGCCTATGAAACCTGAAAACATCGTCGGCATCGCGTAGGTGGCGCTGCCAGCCAGCGTATTGCCGCTCCAACTGAACGCAGGCGTCGGGCCGGTCCACGACAAGTTGGCGTGGAACATGTTCTGCGCCGCGGTCGTCCCCGCCGCTTGTGTCGACGCAGCCGCGACCTTGACGCCCTCGAGCACCGCGGAATCCAAGGCCGCCTGCATTTTCACCTCTTCCGAGACGCCATGCGACAGGTCCAAGGCGACGCCGACGGCGATCAGGATCACCGGCGCGCCGAAGGCGAAAAGGGTCAGGATATTTCCGTCCTGATTTCGGCGGAAACGATTGAAGATTATTCTCATGGTGGCAATCATCGGCGTGATCCCCGTCGGCAGAACCGCTTGTGGCCGTTCTGCTCTGAATGGATTGAAGCGGGACTAGAAAATTTCCGCAAATTTTAGCGATCCAAACAGCCTGTAGGCTCCATAGCCCTTAGCGTTAACGATTGCTGAACATTTTGCCGCAGAGTGAATCTATTTTCAGATTGGAGAAGGCTTTTTCGATTGGGTTGATGTCGGGGCTGTAGGGCGACAGATATCTCGGCGTGGCTCCAGCCGCCTTGATGAAGTTCCTCGACCCGGGGTCCCATGCGGCTCGACTCTCTCGCGCCATTTCGCGGATGTGCCGGTCTCGTCGACGAACACGAGCCTCGAGGGATCGCGGTCGAGTTGGCCGTCGAACCAGTCCCGACGGCGCTTCAGGACGTCCGAGCGTTGCTGCTCCTCGGCATGCGCGGTTTTTTTTTTGAACGTCATCTTGTGACGATCGAAAAAGCGCCAAAGCACGGATGTCGAGAAACGTTGGCCGCAATTGGCGATCAGGCGCTCCCGCATTCCAGGAGCGGGATGTCCGGCTGGCGGCCCATGAGGCCGAGCAAGCAATCATGAAGCGCCACTATGCAATCGCAACGACGATCCCCAGCCGTCGTCGGAGACAGGGACTTCTCGCCCGTGGCATGGAAGCGACAAACCCCGCCTATGGCGCTGGCGATGCCGACTCCGAAATGCTTGGCGCCGCGTTGCGGGACAAGCCCCCCTCGACCACAGAATCCGCCACGCGTTCGCGAAGTTCTTCGGAAAGCGCCATCGTCTCCGCTTCCTCGGCACGGCGATCCGCTTCAATCACAACGAAACGATTTAGGAATCCCCCGCGTTTCAATTCGCTCGGATGCCGCTCTCGTATGTGCATCGGGCTTGATCCGCCCGACGCGAAACCCTCTCCCGAAACGGGAGAGGGGTCGGGCGTTTGGCGGTGGGGCGAGGCCGAACGGGGCCGCGCCGCGATGGGGCCGGGAGTTTAGAGTGTCACTGCGACAAGGTCGCCGTCGATCCGCCCGAACTCGAGGGGCTGCCAATCGGCCAATTCGGGTTGGGCGTGAGGCTCCAATTCAGGACGTCGAAGGTCGCGCTCAAGGCGACGACGGCGATGCTGGGCGTGGTCTCGTTGCTCGTCGAGTTGAAGGTGATGTTGCGCAGCGGCAGGTAGATCAGACCCGAGAAGCTTTCGGCGATGCTGTCGTCGAAGATCAGGCTGGGCGTGTAGGTGTAGGTGCTGCTGTCGTTTTCATATATCAGAATGTTGGCGGTGGGTCCCGTGCTCGGCGGGCTCAAAATCAGACTCATGCCACCGTTGAACTGGATGGTCGAGACGTCGGCGAAGTAGAAAGTGACTCCCGACCCGGTCCAGTTGCCGCCGTCGACGTTCCAACCGCCGCCCGTTAGGATATAAACTCCGGGGTTGAGCGTCACGTTTGTCGAGCTGTTGAAATTCCACTGGCCGCAGTAGGTGCCTGGGTTCAGGGTGAGCGTGGCGCCCGAGGCGACGGTGTTCCCATAATTGTACCCACCCACGCACGCGCCCGGCGTCGGCTTGTACAGCGTCCCTTGAAACGGATTGGCGGGCGCCGTGCAACCCGTCTTGAGATTGTTGACCGAGCCGCCGTTCTGGAGGAGATTCGTGCCGGCGACACAGGTCTCGGCAAGGTTCAGGGTGCCCCCCGAATCGAAGGTCGCCGCGGGATTGGCGGTACTGTGGGTGGCGATTTGGCACTTCGGCCCTTGAACGTTGGTCCCCCCGTTAGCCAGTATGCCCTGCTCTGAAGTGCTCATTAGCAATATACAGACCGGGTAAGTCGTCGCGGGAATGGTTGCCGTGGCCGCGACGTCGAGGTTGATCGTGGCATGCCCAGTAAAGCCGCTGAACATCGTCGGCATCGAATAGGTGGCCGAGCCCAACATGGCAGTGGCGTTGAAACTGAAGCTCGGCGTCGGCCCCGTCCATGAGAGGTTGGCGGCGAAAATGTTCTGCGCCGCCGTTTTGGCCGCCGCCTGCGCCGCCGCATCGCCCAAGGCCCCTACGTCGGAAGCCTCGACCTTGGCGCCTTCCAGGACCGCGGAATCGAGTGCGGCCTGCATCTTGGCCTCCTCGGCAATGCCATGGGAGTAGTCGATCGCCCCGGCGGCGGCGATCAAGACGACAGGGGCGCCGAGGGCGAACAACATCGTGAAATTCCCGCCCTGATGGCCGCGAAGGCGCTTCCAGGCGTGGTGAAGTGACTGAAACATGGCGGTCAACCTTAATTCTGTACCATCCTGGCCCCCATTGTGATTAAGGCCGCTTGCGTAGCCGTTTGCGCGATTGCGAAAATTTGAGCGATCGGACAATTCCTTAAGAGCGCGTCGGGAAAAGGTTAACCTTCGCGGAAGCTATTGCTTGGCATGGCGTTATCGGAGGGCGACGCGGATTCCGGGCCGACGGGCGGCTTTTTTTAACCTCGTTGGCAAAGCCGGAACGTCATCGCGTGATTTGATCGAACGTTTCGCTCTGGAAAGTCGGTTTCCGGCTTGGCTGCGGCCTTGCGCCGGCTCTCCGGTCTCGTGGCTATCCTGTTGCGACACGTCAGGAAACGGCGAAACCTGGCTTGGATTCAGAGTGAGAATTGCGCGAATCCGTCTCAAGCCGTCGGAAAGCAAGAACTCGCGGTCAGCGTCGTGCCCGTGGACGTCAAGTTCAGGAATTGCGGCATAATCGACTGAAAGGTGTAAGTGAGCGAAACCTGCGAGAACCCGGCGACGCCGCCGCAGGTGGTTGAGGCGTTTACGGTGATGCCGCTCGAAGGTAACGTGAGGGACCATTTCAGCGCTTCGGTTTGGATGAAAGCGGTGGCGTTGGTGCAGCTTGTCGAGCCGAGTCCAACGCACCGCGCTCCCGCGATCGCCGTCTCCTGAAGACCTTCCTGCGCCCAGAACAATTGTCCGTATTCCATGACCGCGAACATGAGCATCAACAGGGGCCCGACGACGGCCGCGAATTCGACGGCGGTCGTCCCGCGTTGGCACTCGCGGAACGCTTGGAGCTTGGACATCAGTTTGTCTCCACCACGGCGCTCGTCGTGAACGTCTGCGAGGGCATGATGCCGCTCGCGCCGAACAACGAGGCATATTGCGAGGTGGCGACAATCGAGACGAATTTCCCGGCGATGCCGCCGCCCGCGCAGGTCGCTCCGCAAGTCATCGCGCTTCCCCAGACGATGTTCGCCCCAGAGCCGGTCGGGCAATAGCAACTGGCGTTGGCGGAGGTCCCGGTCATGGTCACCACGCCGCTGGTCAAGGTCGCGATCGGCCCGTTGTTGACGTTGATCGTCGCGTTCGCCCAATTGGACGCATGTCCATCGGCGACGATCAGCGCCAAGTTCTGCGCGAGGGTCGTCGCGTCCGGCGACCCGCTCGTCAACGCGACTTGTGATGCGTTGACGAGCGCGAAGTTCGCCGCCGCCGAAACCGCGCCATTCAGTGCGAACTTGTTGTACATGGCCATGCTGAGCTCGATCAGGCCGACGAGCAACAGCATATATATGGGGCCGACGAGAGCGAACTCGACCGCGGACGTCCCCGCTTCCTGGCGGCCGAATTGTTTGAGGGCCCGGGCTCGCAACCACATCTGACGGAGTCTCCTGATTTGAAGGAACGTTCAGGCGATTATTGGACGATCGTCACCGAGCTGCTGCTGCTCGCGACCGTGGTCGTGAAGCATTGCGAAGCCGTCGCCGCGGTGCCCCCGCTGAGGCTGATCTGCGAAGCGACGATCTGGAAGCACTGTCCCGACACGTTGCCGATGCTGGCGCCGCCGGTCACGGTCAGCGGTCCGTAGGGAAAGTACAACGCGCCGCCGAAGTCGGTCGCCGAGGCGCCTTCGTTGAACGATAGGCCCGCGCTATTCGAAGTCGAGGTTGGGCCGATCACCGCGAGGTTCTGATAGGTTCCGGAAGACGGAGCGACCAGGGAGATGTGGTTGAACCCGGCGCCGATGCAGAACGCGGTGCTGGCGCAGGTGCCGCTCGTCATTTCCGTTTTTCCCGCGATAGCGAGGGTCACGCCCGTGCCGGTGACGCCGACATTGGCGTTGGCGGCGGAGCACCACACGTCGCCGCCGCCGTTGGCGCCGAACCCGGCATAGCCGGTGATCGCGTATAGTCCCGATCCCAATGACAGGCCGCCCATGAAGTTGATGTTGCCATTGATGTCGTGGTTGGTCGCCGCCGGCAGGGTGGTGCACGACCCCCCGGTTTCCGTCATATTGCCGACGACCTGGAAAAGATCGCCGGCACCGGTGGCGTTGGCGAAAGTGTTAGTGCTGCCGCCGCCGAAGTTGAGGGCGTTGCCGTCATTGGCGGCGCCGATATTGTAGCTGTTGGTCGATCCCGATCCCAACGAGATCGTCTCGCCGCCGTTGTTGTAGATGCCGGCCACGATATTGAACGTGCTCGGGCCGCCGAAAGTCAGCAGAGTGCCGGTATTACAGATGCTGTAGTCCGCCACGCCGCTGCAGGCCGACGTCATCTTGCCGATGTTGTATGTTCCAGCGCCGAACGTCGTCGTGCTGCCTCCGCCGGTGATCACGCCCTGCGCGATGTTGAACGTCCCGGGGCCGAAGGTCAGCGCCGAACCGCTGTCGTTTACGGAGCCGCTGAAGTTATAAGTGGCGGAATTGTTGACGTTGAAGTTGACCGTGATGCCGCCGCCCAGGCTGAGACTGCCGAAATTGTATGTGCCGCCAGCCGGGCAGGTCACCGTCCAGGTCGGGCTGGAGAACGACGCCGTGCAACCGGCCGCCGACGCAACGGCGACGGAAGAATTTGACCAATCGAACGAAAGGCTCGTTCCCGTCGGCACCGTCGACATCGTCGGCCCGGTCAACGACTCGTCCGACACTGCGCGCGCCGCCACCGCGACGACGCCGGCGTTGCCCGCCAGCGGATCCGTGGTCAACGCCTTGATCGCCGTCGGGGAAATGCCGCCGGCGCAGCCGACGCTCGGCGCGGAGCTGCTGTCATATAGGACGGCTTCCGCGGTTATTGAGTCGCCGCAGGGGACCGTGATCGTATTGTTCGAGGCGACTCCGCAGGTCGGGGCGGATATCTTGGTGCCGCCGCTCAAGGTGATCCCGGTTCCGCTTTGGCTCAGCGCGAGCACGCAAGATCCCGCGGCGGCGGAGGCAGAGATCTGCGCGTAGGAAGTCGCGTCGATCGTCAACGCATTGCCAAAATTCAGCGCGGGCGCCAGCAGCAACGCGTCCGTCGTGGTGATCGTCACCTGCACGGCGGCGTCGGTGCTGGTTCGAGGCGATGAGGCGACGAGGGTCGCGGTCACGGCGCTTGCCGCGACGCCGTTGAGCGCGGCGACGTTTTTGGCGACCGACGTCATCGTGTCCTGCGAACTGGTCGAAGAATAGGCGACGGCCGCGGCGTAGGCCGCCTGGTCGGCGACCCGTTGGTTCTCCGTTCGGGTGAGAAGCCCGTGACCAAATTCTGCGGCGAGAGAAACGAAACCCAGCAGCACCGGGAGACCGAGCGCCGTCATGACGGCGACCGCGCCACGATTCGAGCGGGCGAAACTGTGCATCGAAATAAGTGAGATTTTCATGAGCGGACCCCCCTGGAAATGCCTGCCGAAAATTCCATCGGCGCTTCAGACGCCGTTAGACTGACGCCGCACGGCGCCGCAACGCTCTCGAGTGCGCTGGTGATGATGAAGCGCCGGCTCCGCTTTCGAGAGCAGCGTCGATGAAACGGCTCCAATCGGTTAAACATCTGTCAGAACTCCTTCGCAGCAACTGTATACGACCACCATGCTTTACGGTGCCTTACGTAGAGGTATCTGCGGCGGTAACAACTTTAATAATCAGCCATTCCACTCCGCTCGCCCGCTGGAAGAGTTAACACTGTTAGCGATGGGTGCGTTAAGTTTGTCGATACTGTTGAATACAGTTTTCGGGAACCATACCTTTGCTGCAGGCGCCTTTTGTTAACCTTGTTTGAAAGCACAAAATAAAGCCGCTTGCCTCGGCGGAAAGCGACGCGGACGCATTTGACGTGCGCGATTCGTGCCGGCTTCGTTTGTGTCCTGAGCCTATTTTCTCGTTTCTGGGCGCCTTCGGTTGCGTTGGGGCGGAAACTCGCTAAATCGGCGAAATCGGAGAAAATTGTCTGGAAAAGAGCGGAAAAATCGGATTCGATTCGGTCGTCGCCGATTCGTGCCGGTTTTGTTTACGCTCTCATCGTTCCGTCCCGACTTGGCGCCGTTCGCCTCGACAGGGCGCGATGCGGGGGCTAAAAAAATTCCATCGCGAAAGCGGCGATTCGCCTTGCGGTTTCTTTTCGTGGATGAAGCCACAACTCATGACGATGGCCCCCTCGATTGCTGCGGAACGAACCGATGAAGGCGTCGTGCTTCGCCTTTCCGGAGACTGGACTTTGCGCGCCGGCGCCGCGCTCGAGCGGGAGGCCGAGGCGATCGCCGCCGCCGGCGCCGGACTGGGGAAGGCATGGCTCGACGTTTCCGCCATCGGCGCGCTGGACACCGCGGGCGCCTTCATCATCGACCGTACGCGGCATGAACTTGGCGCCGGCGGCGTCGAGGCCCGCCTGAGAGGCGTCAAGAGCGCCCACGCCCCTCTGCTCGACGAAGCCCGCTACCGGGAAAACCAGACGTCGCCGCCGCGGCGGCCGTACTTACTGACGTCGCTGGTCGCCGACATCGGCGCCACCATCGTAGCCGCCATCCGGGATCTGTGGGCCGGGCTCGACTTTCTCGGCCGGGTGATCGCCGCCGCGGCGACCGCCATGCTATCTCTTTCCAAGTGGCGTGTGACGCCGCTGGTCTTTCACCTGGAGAGCTTCGGGCTGCGCGGGGCGCCGATCATCTTCATGATCAATTTTTTCGTCGGCGCGATCGTCGCCCAGCAGGGCATTCTCCAGCTCGCCCGTTTCGGCGCGACGGCGTTGACCGTGGAACTGGTCGGCATCCTGACGCTCCGTGAACTCGGCGTGCTGTTGACCTCGATCATGGTCGCCGGCCGCTCCGGTTCGGCGATCACCGCCGAGATCGGCGCGATGAAGATGCGCGAAGAGATCGACGCTTTGCGCGTCATGGCGGTCGATCCGCTGCAGGCGCTCGTGCTGCCCAGGCTCGGCGCGTTGGTCATCGCGCTGCCGATCCTGACCCTGCTCGGCGACGTTGCTTCGCTGTTCGGCGGCATGTGCGTCGCCTGGGTAGAAGGCGGCGTCAGCCCGGTGGCGTTTCTCGCCGGCCTGCAAGAGCCTTACATGCTGCAACGCTTCAGCGTCGGCCTGATCAAGGCGCCGTTCATGGCGCTGATCATCGGGCTCATCGGAGCGGCGGAAGGTTTTGCCGTCAAGGGTTCGGCCGAATCGCTCGGCAGCAAGGTCACCGCTTCGGTCGTTAAGTCGATATTCATGGTAATCGTGCTTGATGGCTGCTTCGCCATGTTCTTTGCCGCGGTGAACTATTGAGCCCGGCCGAAAGCCTTTCCTCCCCAAGTCAAAAGCCGGTCGAAATCGGGGTTCGTGGCCTCGAGGTCGGCTTTGGCGGCCAACTCGTGATGCGCGGGCTCGATCTCGATCTGTTGCGCGGCGAGGTTCTCGGCTTCGTCGGCGCTTCCGGCGCGGGCAAGTCCGTGCTGACGCGGACGATCCTCGGCCTGCTGCCGAAACGCGCCGGGACCATCACCGTCAAGGGCCGCGACATCGACGCGATGGACGTCGCGGAGCGCGAGGAAATCGAGCGACGCTGGGGCGTCCTGTTCCAGCAGGGCGCGCTGTTCTCCAGCCTCACGGTCAAGCAGAACATCGAGGCGCCGATGCGCGAGCACCTCGACATCTCGCCGCGGCTGCGCGGCGAACTGGCCATGCTGAAATTGTCGCTGGTCGGCCTGACGCCGGACGCCGGGGATAAATTCCCCAGCGAACTCTCGGGCGGCATGATCAAGCGCGCCGCGCTCGCCCGCGCCCTGGCGCTCGACCCGGAAGTGCTGTTTCTCGACGAGCCGACTTCGGGCCTCGATCCGATCGGGGCCGGCGAGTTCGACACATTGATCGGCACTTTGCAGGCGACGCTGGGCCTGACGGTTTTCATGGTCACCCACGATCTCGACAGCCTCTATGCGATCTGTGACCGCGTCGCGGTGCTGGGGCAGGGCAGAGTGGCCGCAATCGGCGCGATCGACGAATTGTTGCGGTCCGACGATGCCTGGATTCACGAGTATTTCCATGGCAAGCGAGGAGCCGGGCGCGAGTCCGCCCATCGCTCGCGTGGCGTGGTGAAAGTTTGAAACGGGCCGAACTGGCTCGAGAGGACCGAGAGCTGCATGGAAACCAAGGCGCATTACGTGCTGATCGGCGCGTTCACGCTGCTGATGATCGCGGCCGGATTCGGCCTCGTGCTGTTCTTTTCCGGCACGGGCTCGATCTCGCCGCGCAAAACCTTGGAAGTGATCTTCAACGGTTCGGTGGCCGGGCTCTCGCGCGGGGCGTCGGTGACGTTCAACGGCTTGCGCATCGGCGAAGTCACGTCGATGGGTTTCGTCGCCAATGACCCCAGCCGCGTCGCTGCCTTCGTGCAGGTGGACAACGACGCGCCCGTTCGGGCCGACGCCAAAGCGCGCCTGGAAACGCAAGGCCTGACCGGCTCGGCGGTCATCGCGCTCACTGGCGGCTCTCCCGACGCGCCGCAACTGGTCGGCAAGAACGGCGCGCCGCCGACCCTGATGGGCGAGCCGTCACAGTTGCAAAATCTGCTCGGTCATGTCGAAGATCTCTCGGCCAAGGCCGACGCGCTGATCAGCAAGGCCGACAAGCTGATCAGCGACAACGGCGATTCCCTCACCGATACGGTCAAGAACATCGACGCCTTCTCCAAGGCGCTGGGCGAAAACGCGTCCGGTCTGCAAGGCGCGCTGGCGGCGATCGCCGAACTCAGTCGCCGCGCGGCGCCGCTGGCTGATCGCCTGACCAAACTCACCGACGACGCCGACCACACGCTCAACGCCCTCGACTCGACGAAGATAAACGGCATCGTCGACGACGTTTCGAAGTTCACCGGCGCGCTTTCGCAGAGCGAGGGGGACGTGAAGTCGCTATTGTCGGATACCGCCGCCTTCGCCAAGCGCATCAACGAGTCGTCGTCGGCCCTGACGTCGACCGTCACCAATCTCGACGCACTCGTCAAAACGGTCGACAAGCAGAAGATCGCCAATTTCGTCGACGGCGCCGACGCGCTGGGAAGCGCGCTTCGCGACAATCGCGGCAATATCGACAATCTGATCAAGAACGCGTCGGAACTCTCCGCCAAGCTGAACGATTCCGCCGACAAGATCGACGGCGTCATGACCAGCGTGCAAAGTTTCCTGGGATCGTCGGACATCAAGGGGCCGTTCGCCCAGATCGGCGACGCGGCCAAATCGGTGCGCCAGCTCGCCGACGATGTCGACCACAGCACGCGGGAGCTGACCGTCGGGCTGGTGCGGTTCAGCAATACCGGCCTCAAGGAATATGAGGCGCTGGCGGTCGATGGACGCCGGACCGTCAACGACCTCGATCGTCTGCTGCGCAGCCTCGAGAGCAACCCCAGCCAGTTGCTGTTCGGAGCGAAGGGCGATGGGCAATTGAAGCACTGAGCGCTGGGCGCGAGGCCGTTGCGGGCGTCGTCGAAATTTGGGCGGCTCGCGGTGCTGGGCGTTCTCCTGGCCGGCTGTTCGGGCGCGCCCCAAGTCCACGTCATCAACGCCGCGCCGACCGGCGCGATCTTCGCACGGCGGGCGGCGGTCCGGGTGCGAATACCCAGCACGCCCGCGACGCTCGACGGCGACCGGATCCTCGTGCGGGCGGCGGGCTCGGGTCTCGCGCTGCTTCCCGGCGTGGCGTTGAGCGAGCGGTTGCCAGAAGCGGTCGCCGCGAGCGTCACCGAGACGCTCCGCAACGCCCATATCCGCGCTTCCGGCGAGCGGCAAAGCGCCGACGTAGACTATGATCTGCGGCTCGAAATCCGCGATTTCGCGTTCGATGCGAAGAAGCAGACCGTGAAGGTGACGATCGCCGTCCGAATTGTCGCGCTGGCGAGCGGCCAAGCGGTCGCTTCGAGGACGTTTTCCGCCAGCGGGCCGGTGAACGCGTTCGACCCCATGGTCATCGCCGCCGCCCTCGACCGGGCTTTCCGCCAAGTCCTGATCGCGCTGCCGCCGTTCGTCGCCGCGGCGATTTCCTGAAACGGCGGTCCGTCTCAAGCGGAGGCGCGAAGCCACGCAAAGGGCAGGGGCACGCCCGCGATGTTCATCATGCCGCTGGCAAACAGGAAAAACGCCATCGTGTACTGCAGCGCCAATATCCACCCGGCCGTCGCGGCGGTGGGGGCGTCGGCGTCGCAGGAGCCGGGAATCGGAACCGCGTCGATCCAGGTCCCGACGCTGGCGGGGACATAACTCGATCCCAACCGGACGCCCTTGGCATGGCAAAGCGGGCCGCCGCCGGGGTTGGCAAAGCTCAGATCGGCGTAGCGCGAGGCGTTTCGACCTGAGCTTTTCCAAGTGGCTTCCACCCGCGCCCGTTGGTGGGGGTTGGCTTCCAGGCGATGATTTCGGTTCGTCGCGTCGATCGCCTGCCAAAGCAGGAAACAACCGCCGATCAACATCATGAACCCCGAAAAGATCCTCTTCAAAGGTGAAACCATGCGCCCGCTCCTGGCGCACAAGATACAAGCCGGGGCTTAGCGACCCGTTACGGCCGCAACGTCAATGACGCTACGCCCGCCGAAAGCGCGAGCCCCGTTTGCGTCTCCAGCGAGAACGGCTGCAGCGTGATCGAGTGGCCGAAGCCGCCGACGAGCGCGTTCGCGCCCACGCCCGCGCCGGCCGTGGCCGAAGCCGCGACGCCGACATAATCGCCCGCGAGCGCGTGCCGGCGCGGCCCGAGGGTCGGCGCGAACACGCCCCAGGCGAGCACGCCGGCGCGGGTGCTGCCGATGTCGAGGCCGAATTTCCGGATCACGCCGCGATAGTGTTCTTCGTAGCCGGTGGCCGAGGTGTAGCGACAGTTCATGGAGCGCGTCGAGGTGACGATGAGCCCCAGCCCTGAGGAGACCGAGCACAACAGCTCGCCGATCTTGACGCTGGGATCCGCGAAAGCGGGGCTCGAAAGCGCGACGGCAAGCGCGGCTATGGTTACGCGGATCGCTTTTCTCACCCTGGCCTCCCAAATTTGTTTTGCGCCCATAAAGTCGTTCAGTGTTTGCCGCCCGTCAAGCCTCTCGGCGGCGGCGATTTACACGCCCGGCCCCTTGATTGCGGGAGCGTCCTTGGCCAAAACACGCCTGCCTGACCAAGGGCGTCGACGCCGGCAGGCTCGGCTGAAAACAAAAGGTTCCGCCATGCTTCACGTCAAAGCCGCGATTTTCGATTGGGCCGGCACCGTCGTGGATTACGGTTCGCTGGCCCCGATGGGGGTATTTGTCGAAACCTTCGCCCAGTTCGGCGTCGCCGTCAGCATCGACGAGGCGCGTGGCCCGATGGGCATGGCCAAGCGCCCGCATATCGTCGCGCTGACCCTATTGCCGCGCGTCGCCGAGGCATGGAAAGCCGTGCATGGCCGCCCGCCGATGGAGGCCGACGTCGATGCGCTTTACGAAGTCTTCGTGCCGAAAAACGTCGAGGTCGCCGCCGATTACGCCGACCTGATCCCCGGCGTCGCCGAAACCGTCGCCGCCTTGCGCGCCGAGGGGCTGAAGATCGGCTCCTCGACCGGCTATACGCGTGAAATCATGGCGCGCATCCTGCCCAAAGCTGCCGCGCAGGGTTTCAAGCCCGACAGCCTCGTCTGCACCGGCGACACGCCTGAAGGCCGGCCCTCGCCGCTGATGTTCTACAAGGGCCTGATCGAAATGAACGTCTGGCCGGCGTGGAGCGCGATCAAGATCGACGACACCATCGTCGGAATCGCCGAGGGCCTCAACGCCGGCGCCTGGGCGGTCGGCGTCGCGGTCAGCGGCAATTGCTTCGGGCTTTCGCTGGCGGATACGCAGGCGCTCTCTCCGGGCGAGTACGCGGCCCGGCGCGCAAAAGCGTGCGCGACGCTGCTCGCCGCCGGCGCGCATTACGTCATCGACAGCGTTGCGGATTTGGGGCCCGTGGTGGCCGAGATTGAGGGAAAGTTGATGCGGGGGGAGAGGCCGTAAGTTCAGGCGACCGTCGCCAGACCGCTCTTGGCGACCGGAGAGAGCAACTTCAGCGAGGCGCCCTGCGGGCGTTTTTCGCCGCGTTCCCACTGACTGATGATGCCCTTGGATACGTTCAGATAACGCGCGAAGACGGCCTGGCTTGCGCCCTCGCGCTAACGCTAGGATTTGATTTCGTCCGGCGAGAGCGGACGGATGGGTGTCAGACAGGCCTCGCCGAACTCCCGCATCGTCCGCCGATCCATCAGGCCGGCAGCATGAAGGTCTTCAGCCGTCGCATGGATCGAGGCCATCGCCTTGCTTTTGTATTGTTCATTCATCGCTCGCCACCTCGCTCAATGCTCCGCTGATCACGGTTGCGACCAGCGCCTCATCGTCATAGACCAACAAATACGTCGCGAGCTTCTTGAACGCCGCCAATTCGTCGTCTCCAATGTTGTCTCCCTCGTTCTTCGCGAAGCCGTGGACGAATACGGCGCGATGCCCTAGACGAAACAGGACGATCGTTCGAAAGCCGCCCGATTTTCCACCGCCGGGGCGCGCGATCCGCTGCTTGATTACGCCCCCGGCCCAGGTCCGCGTCGACCAAACCCCGCTCCGCTCGGCCCCAGCAAAAACCCCTGTCTCACTGCCCGCTCGCGCGTTTCGAATTCTTCATGCCGAGGCTCATGATATCGCCGAGTTTCATGAGCAACGACCCGAAACCGCTGCTCTTCTGTTCGCTGGGCGGCGTGTCGCTGTAGGTCCAGGGCCAGTCTGCGTTGGCGCGCCAGCCGTATCGAAGCTTGCTTGTGTCCCAGTTCCCGCAGACGGTCAGAGTTTGATCCTTGGTCAGCACGCACACCGCGCGCGTAGAACTGTCGAGCATTCTCGTAAACGTCACATATTCGCCGTCGGGATTGCGAAACACGTAGGAGACCGATGTCTTGTATTGCGTCTCCTCGCCGCCGTGTTTCTTGGCCTCTGATATCAGCGAATCCCAGGCCTGGTCGCGTTCCGGGGTTGCCGCCAAAGCCGGTCCGGCGATGAGCGTCGCCAGCGCGGCGCTGATGAGCCAACTCAGGACGCGCCCGCTCACGGCACGGTCACCACCACCTTGCCCATCGCCTGACGGCTGGAAAGCCAGGAAATCGCCTCGCCGGCCTCGCTCAGCGCGAAACGCTTCGAGACGCGCGGCTTGATCAGGCCTTTTTCGTAGAGGTCGAACAATTCGCGGGTGTTGGCGGCGTTGCGCTCCGGCTCGCGGGTTGCGAAGGCGCCCCAGAACACGCCGACGACCTGACAGGACTTCAGCAGGGTCAGGTTGAGCGGCAGTTTCGCTATGCCGGCGGGAAAGCCGATGACGAGGAAGCGGCCTTCCCAGGCGATGGCGCGCAGCGAGGCCTCGGTATAATCGCCGCCGACGGGGTCGTAAATCACGTCGGCGCCCTTTTCGCCGCAAGCGGCCTTGAACAGTTCGGTCAGCGCCTTCTTGCCGTCCTTGTCGAACGGGCCGCTCGGATAGACCAAGGTCTCGTCCGCGCCCCAGGCCTTCGCGGCCTCGGCCTTCTCCGGGCTCGAAACGGCGGCGATGACGCGCGCCCCCATCGCCTTGCCAAGTTCCACCGCCGCCGAGCCGACGCCACCAGCCGCGCCCAGCACCAGCAGCGTTTCCCCCGGCTTGATCGCGGCGCGGTCTTTCAGCGCATGAAAAGTGGTGCCGTAGGTCATCAGCAGCGCGGCGGCCTCGTCGAACGGCATCGCGGCGGGGATCGGCTGCACGCGCCGCTCGTTGACGGCGACTTGCTCCGCCATGCCGCCCCAACCGACCGAGGCGAGCACGCGATCGCCGATCTTCACGCTCTTAACGCCGTCGCCAAGCCCGATGACCGTCCCCGCGACTTCACCGCCGGGCGAGAACGGCCGCGCCGGCTTGAACTGATAGCGGTCCTCGATGATCAGCGAATCCGGATAATTGACGCCACAGGCGCCGATCCCGATGAGAACTTCGCACGGGCCCGCAATCGGGTCCGCCACACCTTCGAAGGTCAAGGTCGAGGGGCCGCCGACGACGCGGCTGAGCACGGCTTTCATTTGAAAAACTCCGTTCAGGTTATGGTCGCGCCGCCGTCGATGACGATCGCCTGACCGGTCATGTAGGCGCCTGCCCTGGAAGCGAGGAACACAGCGGCGCCGGCGATCTCGTCGGGGTCGCCGATGCGGCCGAGCGGCGTCTTGTCGTTGCTGGCCTTCAGATTGTCGGGATTGTCCCACAGCGCCTTGGCGAAATCGGTCTTGATCAGCCCGGGAGCGATGCAATTGACCCGCACGTTGTCGGGTCCGAACTCGACGGCGAGATTGCGGGCGAGGCTGAAATCGGCGGCCTTGGAAATGTTGTAGGCGCCGATGATCGCATTGCCCTTCAGGCCGCCGATCGAGGAGACGATGATGATCGACCCGTCTTTGCGCGCCCGCATCGACGGGGCGACGAAACCGATCAGCCAATGATTGGCGACGATGTTGTTTTCTAGGATTTTGCGGAACTGATCGTCCGAAATGCCGCCGAGCGGGCCGTAATAGGGGTTCGACGCCGCGTTGCAGACCAGGATGTCGATCGGGCCCAGCGCCCGCTCAGCTTGGGTGACCAGCTGCTTCAGATCGTCCTTCGAGGAAATATTGGCGGGAACGACGATCGCTGTCCCGGCGCCGTGGCGCGCGTTGATCGCGGCCGCAACCTCTTCGCAAGCGGCCGCCTTACGCGACGACACCACGACCTTCGCCCCATGTTCCGCCAACCGCTCGACGATCGCTCTGCCTATGCCCCGTGACGAGCCGGTGACGACGGCGACCTTGGCCGAAAGATCGAACAGCGACAATTGGGCCTCCCTGGGAATTTGATGCATGCGACCTTAGCGGAGGAGCGGGTGAAAGCAAGCGAGGGCAGGAATTTCTGATCGCCATTTTGCTACTCATTGAATATCTGTTGGATATGCCATATGCATAGCGGTGATAACGCCGGCCATGAGGTTGAGATGTCCAAGGAAGTCCAGATGTCGATCAAAATGGAGGCGGATTTGCGGGATCGCTTCATGGCCGTCGCCGCCGATCAACATCGCCCGGCCGCGCAGATCGTTCGTGAACTCATGCGGCGCTTCATCGACGAGAGCGAGCCGCCTAACGCGCTGACGGCGAAGACCTTGCGCAAGTCTCGGCGCGATGAGTCGGCGCGATGAGGATGTCAGCCACGCGAAGGACGCGGCCGAGTTGTTCAGCCAACTCGATATCTGATGCGCGCGCCGAGCTTCACGGGCCAGTTCGAGCGTGACGTGAAACGGCAAGAAAAGCGTGGCAAGGACATGGCTAGATTGCGCGCGGTCATTGAACTTCTGATCTCAGGAAAATCGTTGCCGCGCACACTCGGCGATCGCCCTCTGAAAGGAGAGCGACAGCCGAGCCGGGATCTGCACGTCGAGCCTGACTGGATTCTGATTCCCACGGCCTCGGACGACTCCGTGCGGTTCGAGCGGACGGGGACGCACGCGGATTTATTTAACCGATAACGAGCGGTTTTGGAGCTTGCCTCGAAACTCGCATTCCGCCGACGCCGCTCGCGCATTGATGAAAGAGACCTCGAATGAGGGACGATGACAAGAAAACCGAGTTCGGCGTCGGACTGCTGCAAGGCCTGCGCGAAGTCGCCGCGTGGCGGCGCGGCGAAATCGAGCCGCCATCGCGCGAAATCACCACGCTCACGCCCGAACGGCTAAAAGCCCTTCGCAAGGCGGTCGCCAAATCGCCGCGCGCGTTTTCCCGCCGGTTCGGCATACCGGCGCGAACGTTGGAAGGCTGCGAGCAGGGGCGCGGGCGCCCGGACCCTGCCGCGAGCGTGTTGCTGCGGGTGATCGAGCATAACCCTGACGCGGTGGAGGAAGCGTTTCGGTAGTTCGGAAGCCAGTACGAGAGCCCTCCCTTGCAGGCTTGCTGTTAAGCCCCTATCCAGGGCGCTCAGACCCTGGCGTCCGAGAGGGTTTCCTCGACGATGCGGGGGTTGCGCACCAGCAGGGCGAGCAGGATGCGCGCTGGCCTTTCCGCGAGGTGTTCCGGGAACTCGCCAAGTCGATCGACGAGATGCGCGCGGCAAGCAGACGTCGCCGACCGAGGAACTCATAAGTCTGCGGGCCGATCGCGACACATTAGCCGCCTATCGCGCCACCGAGCCCGGATGGCCGCAGCGCATTGATGACGCGCTGCGCGCGCAACGTCCCGCCACCGCCAAAGGGTGAGGGCCAGGCCATTGCTTGCGACGACGCCGGTGGCCCTGTAACCAGGGGCCGGGAGTTCAGGGAGGAAAATTCATGGCTGCCATCAACGCCGTCGCCGATCTCACATTGGAGGGCGACATCGCCGTCCTCACCATCGATTCGCCGCCCGTCAATGCGCTCTCGGCGAAGGTGCGCGACGCGCTGCGCGACGGGTTTGTCCAGGCGATCGCCGATCCGGCCGCCAAGGCGGTGGTGCTGATTTGCGCCGGGCGCACCTTCATCGCCGGCGCCGACATCGCCGAATTCGGCAAGCCGATGACGGGCGCGAGCCTGCCGGAGGCGCAAGGGCAAATCGAGAATTGCCCAAAGCCGGTGATCGCGGCGATCCACGGCACGGCGCTCGGCGGCGGGTTTGAGGTGGCGCTGGTCGCCCATTACCGCGTCGCCGTGCCGAGCGCCAAGCTCGGCCTGCCGGAGATCAAGCTCGGCCTGATTCCCGGCGCCGGCGGCACGCAGCGGCTGCCCCGGCTGATCGGCCCGGAGGCGGCGTTGGAGGAAATCCTTTCTGGCACGCCGTTCTCGGCCAAGCAGGCGGCGGCGTGGGGCGTCGTCGACCGGATCGTCGAGGAGGGTAAGTTGCGCGAGGGCGCCATCGCTTTCGCGCGCGAGGCGATCGACAAGGCCTTGCCGTTGCGCAAGGTGCGCGATCTCGAAGAGAAAATCGCCCCGGCGCGCGGAAAACCTGAGGTGTTCGACGCGATCCGCAAGACCAACGCCAAGAAATTCCGCGGCTTCGAGGCCTGGGAGCGGGCGATTCAAGCCGTGCAGGACGCGGTCGAACTGCCGTTCGACGATGGGCTGAAGCTTGAGCGCAAAACCTTCATCGAGCTGCTCGCCTCGACCCAGTCGCGGGCGCAGCGCCACGTGTTCTTCGCCGAGCGGCAGGTTTGGAAGGTCGCCGACATCGCCGACGACACCCCTGTTCTGCCGATCAAAAAAGTCGGCGTGATCGGCGCCGGCACGATGGGCGGCGGCATTTCGATGAATTTCCTCAACGCCGGCATTCCCGTGACCATCGTCGAGACGGCGGAGATGGCGCTGGCCCGCGGTCTGTCGGTGATCCGCAAGAACTACGAGAACACCGCCAAGAAGGGGCGCATGAGCGCCGCCGACGTCGAGACGCGCATGGGGCTGCTCACCGGCACGCTCGCTATCGAAAAACTCGCCGATTGCGACCTGATCATCGAGGCGGTGTTCGAGAATATGGCGATCAAGAAAGAAATCTTCGCCAAACTGGACGCAATCGCCAAACCCGGCGCGATCCTGGCCTCCAACACGTCCTATCTCGACGTCGACCAGATTGCTTCGGCGACGAAGCGGCCGGAAAGCGTGCTGGGCATGCACTTCTTCTCGCCGGCCAATGTGATGCGGCTGCTCGAAGTGGTGCGCGGCGACAAGACGGCGAAGCCGGTGATCGCGACGGCGATGGGGCTAGCCAGGAAGATTGGCAAGATCGCCGCGCTGGTCGGCGTCTGCCACGGCTTCGTCGGCAACCGGATGCTGGCGCAGCGCCAGCGCGAGGCGCAAAAGCTGATCCTGGAAGGCGCGATGCCCTGGGACGTCGATCGCGTGCTCTACGATTTCGGCCTGCCGATGGGCCCGTTCGCGATGAGCGATCTCGCCGGGCTCGACATCGGCTGGTCCAAGGAGACGACGCGCTCCGCGACGATCCGCGAGATCCTCTGCGAGCAGGATCGCCGCGGGCAGAAGACCGGGGCGGGTTTCTACGACTACGAGGAGAACCGCAACGCAAAACCCTCGCCTGTAGTGGAAAAGATCATCCTCGATTTCGCCGCCGCCAAGGGGGTAAACCGCCGCGCGATCTCAGACCAGGAAATCCTCGAGCGCTGCCTCTATCCGCTGGTCAACGAGGGCGCGAAGATCCTGGAGGAGGGCAAGGCGCAGCGCGCCTCGGATATCGATATCGTCTGGATCAACGGCTACGGCTGGCCGGTCTATACGGGCGGGCCGATGTTTTGGGCCGACAGCGTCGGCCTCGAAAAGGTGCTGACGGCGCTGAAGCGTTACGAGGCCGAAATGGGCGACGATTTCAAGCCGTCGCCGCTGCTGGAGCGGCTCGTGGCGGAGGGTAAGGGGTTTGGGGATTTGTGAGAATCGAGCCGGCGACTTCACTGCCCGTGGTGGCTGCTGACGTCGCCGGATTCGTGTCCCGAGGCGCCGCCCTCGGCGAAACCGGAATCTGAGAGAAAATTGAGCGCATTGAAGTCGGAGTCGGCGCCGAAATGGGCGAGCGCCGCTTGGCCGCGCATTTCATCGTAGTCGCGCATTTCGGCCTGCCCGGCGCGGAACTGTTCAAAGCGCTCGCGATCCGAAAACATCGCCACCGCGTAGCCTTCAAAATGCGGATTCAGGCCGTGGCGTCGGATCGAGGCGCGGATTTGCGCCGGATTATAGGCGTTTGAGCCGCCGTAGTCCTTTACCAACAAGCGCGGAAGGCGACGGGCGTAATCCTTGATCGCGCGTCCGCGTCGCCAATTTTCCAGCCATCCCATGGCAGTCCCTTCAAGCCGGCGCGCTCCCACTCTCGTTCCCGCTCACCCCAACCGCCCCGCCGCGTGCGCGAGCATGATGTAGACCTTGCCCGAATCCGACAGCATCGCCAACCGCGCCTGCGAGCCGTCGCGGTCGGTCTGGCCGATCTTGGCGAGCAGCCGTTCGAACTCCTGGATGTAGCGGTTGACCGAGTCGCGGAACCCGGTTTCGGCGCGATAGCGGCGGCGGATGTCGTCGAAAGTCTGCTGTCCCGCGGCCGTGTAAAGTCGCCGCGAGATCGCGCCGGTTTCGCCCGCGCGCCAGCGCTCCCAGAGTTCGCCGGCCGCTTCGTTGTCGACGAGGCGGGCGATCTCGCCGGAGATCGTCTCCAGCGTGTCGGCGCCCGAACGCGGCGCGCCGCGCGGTTCGTCGCGCGAGGCGGCGGCGAGCAGGTTCGAGAGCCAGCCCGACTGGCCGCGATCCGTCGCCGGTGCGAGGGAGATCGGGGCAGGGGCCGCCACCGGCGGCGGGGTGACCACCGCCGGGGTCGGCGCGGGAGCGGGGGGCGCCGCACGGGGGCGCGGCTCGGCGGCCTGAATGGTCGCGACCATGGTTCCGTAATCTTCGGCGACGCGTTGCGCGGCCGGGGCCGGTTCGCGGCGGGGCGCCGGTTCGATGCGCGCCGGGGGGGCCGGCGGCGCGACCGGTTCGGCGATGTCGAACGCGGCGCCGGAGCCGTGGACGACAGCGGCGAGTTCTTTCAGCGCGCGGATCTGGTCGGAAACCACGCGGCGCATCGCATTGGCGGCTTCGCTTGTCTCTTTCGGCAGTTCCAACACGCCGCGGCGGAGATCCTGTCGGGCGTTATCCAGTTCGCTCTGGATGTCACCCGCCATTTTGCGCACGTCGTCGAGCGAGTGTTGGAAGCGCTCCGAGGCGCCGTCGAGCAATTCCGATAACTGGCGGCTGGAAAGGTCGTAGGCCGATTGCATCGCCGCCTGCGTACGCTCGCGTTCGCGCGTCGCGTTGTCGCGGATCGCTTCGAACTGGCCGGTGACCGAAGCCGCCGTGCCCTTGGTGATCGCCGACAGCGCCGAGCCGATTTCCTGGGCGCGCGTCTGCGCCTGGGAGAAGCTGCCCTCGATGGCGCCGGTGAACTCGCTGAGTTGCTCGTGCAGCGCGCGGCCGCGCTCGTCGAGTTGGCTGAGCAGGGTCTCCAGCGAGCCCTGGCGATGTTGCAAGGCGAGATCGATCGTCTGCTGCTTCGTGGAAAGGTCGCGCGCCACGTCGGCCAGCGCGAGCGTTCGCGCGGAGAGCCGTTCGACGAGATCGCCCGCGCCGCCGCGTGTGTCGGCCGACAGCCGGTCGAGCTCCGAGACCTGCGCCGCCATGCCGCCCAGCGCCTTCTGCATTTCTTGCAGACGGGCGGCGAGGCCATATTCGACGGCGTCGAGCTTGCCGCCGGCGTCGCCGACGATGCGATCGAGCAGTCCGGCGGTCTGGCCGAGGCGGTCGAGCACCTGCGACAGTTCTGAGCGCATGCGTTCGTTGGTCGAGTTGAGAGCGCCGACCGAGGCGCGCGTGCTTCGCTCCATCGCTTCGCGCAGCGACGCGGTCGTGGCGTCGATCTCGCCGCCGAGTTGGGCGATCAAGCCGCCGATCGACTCCACCGACTGCGCTTTCGCGGCTTCGGCCGCCGCCCGCAGCGAAGCGCAAGAGGCGCCCACTTCGTCGCGCAACCCCGCGACGAGGCCCTGGATGGTGTCGAGCGACTGCGAGGTCGCTGAAGCCGCGGCCGAGCGAAGCGCCGCGCTGTGCGCCCCGACGTCGCCGGTGAGCCGGTTGATCAGCGCCGCGACCGTTTCGACGGTCTGCGATTTCGCCGAATCTGTCGCCTCGCGCAGAGCCGTACTCGAAGTTTCGACTTGTCGGGCGAGATCGGCGATCAGCCCGCCGACCGCTTCGGTCGACTGCGTCTTCGCCGAATCCGCCGCCGCGCGCAGCGCCGAGGTCGAAGTGGAGACCTGAGTCGCGAGCTGAGCGACGAGCGCGCCGAGCGAGTCCGCGGACTGAAGCCGACCCGCTTCCGCCGCCAGTCGCAGCGCTTCCGAGGATTTTTCGATGCCGCGGGTAAGCTCGCCGAGCAGCCCGTCGACGGTTTCTCCCGACTGGGCGCGCGCGTCTTCGGCGGCCTGCCGGAGCGCGACGCTCGAAGATTGCACCTGCCGCGCCAGTTCGGTGATCAGGCCGCCGACCGTTTCGGCCGACTGTCGCTTCGCGGCGTCGGCGGCGACCCGCAACGCGTCGTTCAGGTTCTCGGTGCGGCGCGTGAGATCGGCGAGCAGCCCGACGATGGTTTCCGTCGATTGCGACTTCGCTGCGTCCGCCGCTTCGCGCAGCGCCGCGTTCGAAGTGTGAACCCGCAGCGTCAGGTCGCCGATGAGGCCATTGATGGCTTCCGCGGACTGCGACTTCGCCGCTTCCGTGGCTTCCTTGAGCGCGGCGCCCGAGAGCTGAACCTGCTTGGTGAGATCGTCGACCAGCGCTTCCAGGGATTCGGTGGATTGCACTTTGGCCATGTCGGCGGCTTGCCGGAGCGTGACGCTCGACAATTGAACGTGGCGCGTCAATTCGCCGACGAGTCCGGCGATGGCTTCCGAGGATTGCGACTTGGCGGAGTCGGTCGCGTCGCGGAGCGCCGCGCTCGACAATTGAACCTGCTTGCTGAGATCGCCGACCAACGCCTCCAAGGATTCCGTGGACTGCATCTTCGCCATGTCGGCGGCTTGCCTGAGCGTGAAGCTCGAGGCCTGGACCTTGCGTGTGAGGTCGCCGACGAGGCCGCCGATGGCGTCCGACGATTGCATTTTCGTCGCCTCGGCGGCTTCGGTGAGCGCGGCGCTCGAAAGTTGAACCTGCCGCGCGATCTCGCCGACCAGGCCTTCCAGGGATTGCGTCGACTGTATTTTGGCCGCGTCCGCCACTTGCCGAAGCGTGATGCTCGAAGCCTGAACCTGCGCCGTCAGGTCGCCGACGAGGCCGCCGATGGCTTCCGACGATTGCGTTTTCGTCGCCTCGGCGGCTTCGTTGAGTGCGGCGCTCGAGAGTTGAACCTGCCGCGCCATCTCGCCGACCAGGCCCTCCAGGGATTGCGTCGAGTGTATTTTGGCCGCGTCCGCCGCTTGCCGCAGCGTTGCGCTCGAGGCCCTAACCTGCGCTGTCAGGTCGCCGACGAGCCCGCCGATGGCTTCCGACGATTGCGTCTTTGTCGCCTTGGCGGCTTCGTTGAGCGCGGCGCTCGAAAGTTGAACCTGCCGCGCCATCTCGCCGACCAGGCCTTCCAGGGATTGCGTCGACTGTATTTTGGCCGCGTCGGCCGCTTGCCGCAGCGCAGCGCTCGACGAGTGCACCTGCGCCGTCAGGTCGCCGACGAGCCCGCCGATGGCGTCCGACGATTGCGTTTTGGCTGCGTCGGTCGCCTCGCGCAACGCCGCGCTCGACGATTGCACCTGTCGCGTGAGATCGGCGATGAGGTCGCCCACCGCGTCGGTGGATTGGCGTTTGGCGTCCTGGGCGGCGAAGCGCAACGCCTCCGCCGATCCGCTGATCCGAAGCGAGAGGTCGGCGACCAAACCTTCGACGGTCTCGGTCGACTGCAATTTCGCCGCGTCCGCGGCGCTGCGCAGGTTCGCGGTCGCGGTTTCGACTTCGCTGGCGATCACGCCGCTGAGCGAGCCGAGCGAACGCACCGATTCCTTGGAGCCCGTCGTGATGGCCGCGATCAATTCGTCGCCGCGGCGGGTGAGTAAGGTCACCAACGCCTGCACGCGCTGCTCGAACGCCTCAGCGGCTGTGGCGCCGACGCCGGAGATCTCGCGCGTCGCGGTTTCGCCGCGCGCGGCGATTTCATTGACGAAATTCTGCCCTTCGACGCCCAGCAGCGCGCGGAGCTCTTGCAGTTTCCGGCTGATCGCGCCCGAGACCTCGCCGCCGCGCTGTTCCAGCACAGTTTCGATGCCGGCGAGCGCCGCCGCGACGGAGACCTGAAAATTGGCCGCCAAGGCGGCGAGGCGGCTGTCCACGCCCTCGGAGCCTTGCGCGAACGCGCCGACGATCGCATTTCCGTGCGCGGAAATGGCCTGTTGCAGAACGTCGCGATGCGTCCCGGCAAGCGACTCCAGGCTCGAGCGATGGGTCGCCACGGCGCCTTCGAGGCGCTGCCGATGATCGACGAGCGCCGCCGCCGTCTCGGCGCCTTGCGTTTCCAGCTTCTGGCTGACGAATTGCAGCGGCAGGATGATTTCGGATTCGAACAGCCGGGCGCTGCCGCCCAGCCGCTCCGACACGTCCTCGAGCCGCCGGACCAGCCGCGTGTCCACCATCCCGGCGAAATCTTCGAGCTTCACCGCGAACGAGTCCGCATTGCCTTGCAGCGTGTCGGCAATTTCCCGCGTCTTGGCGCCGATCGTGTCGACGATCGCTTTCGACTTCTCGTCCATCGCGCGGCCGATTTCGCCGCCGCCTTCGCTGAGCGCGCGCGCCGCTTCGATGGTATTCCGGGCCAGGGCTTCGGCGACCGACTTGCCGCGTCGTTCCAGGCTCTGATCGATGCGGTCGGCGATCGCTTCCAGCGTCGCGCCGATATCGCGTAAGCGCTCGCTCGCCTTGGCGTTCGAGCTTTCGAGCCCGATGTTGATGGCATGCGAGAACTCGTCGACGCGCGCCTTCAGGCGGCCTTCGATCTCGGAGCCGCCGGCGAGCACGCCCGATTCGAGCGCCGCGAGTTTCGCGCCGAGTTCCGCCACGAATGCGCGCACGTCGGCCTCGATGCGATCGGCGACCTGTTGACCCCGGCGGGAGATGGCGCCCTCGAGCTCCTCGAGCGCGCCCTGGAACGAAGTCTCGACGCCGCGCTGATGGTGTGACAGGGCGAGGTCGAGCTGGGCCTGCCGCTCGACGTTCGAGGCCTCGATGTCGTCGGCGTGGCGACGCGCGATTTCGGAGAACCGGCCCTGATGCTCCTGGAGCCGGTTATCCAGTTCCGTGCGCCGTCCCGACAGCACCGCGTCGATGGTGTCGATGTGGCGCAGCACGTTTTCGTTGAGTGCGTTGGTGTGGGCGCCGATATGGGCGACGACGCTTTCGCCACCCGCGCCGACGAGGTCCCCGAGCCGAGTCAATTGGTCGTCGATGCGCGCGGTTTGATCGGCGAGCATGTTGGCGAGGTCGCCGCCGCGCTGGCCGATCGTATCCTCGAAGGCGGTGAGCCGGCCCGTGAGCGTGTCGTGCAGGCTTTCGCCGCTGATGGAAATGGCGGCGACCGCTTCGCCCGCCGCCGAGGCGAAGCGCTCGGCCGTGACGTTGGAGGCGTCGGTCCAATGCGCGAGCGCTTCGCGAGCCTGGGCTTCAAATGCCGTAGCGCGGGCGTAAAGCTGCGCGTGGACGTCTTCGCCGCCGTTCGAAATTGCCGACACGGCGTCGGACGCAGCCGCGGCCAAACGCTCGGAAGTCCGCGCGGCGATATCGCTGAGTTCGGCGAGCGTCGCGCGGGCGCGCTCTTCGAAGCCGGCCGCACGCTCGGCGAGTTGCTGGTTCAACATGTCGCCGTGGCCGTCGATCATCGTGGCCGATTCGGCGGCCGCGCTGACGAAGCGTTCGGCGGCGGAGGAAGAAGCCTCGGTCCACAGCGTGAGCGACTGCTGCGCCTGTTGCTCGAAAGCGGCGGCGCGCGCGGCGATCAGCTCGGCGAGGGCGCCGCCGCTACCGCTGATCGTCGCCGCCGCTTCGCCAGCGACGCTGGCGAAACGTTCCGCCGCAGTAGTGGAGACGTGGCTCCAATTCGCCAGCGACTGCCGCGCCTGCAACTCGAAGGACGCCGCGCGCGCGGCCAGTTGCTCGGCGATGGCGTCGCCATTGCCGTTGATCGACGCCACCGCTTCCCCTGCGACCTGGACGAACCGGTCCGCGGCCGAGGCGGACGCCTCGGTCCAATGCGCGAGCGATTGCTGCGCCTGTTCCTCGAAGGCGCCGGCGCGCGCGGAGATTTGCTCGGCGAGCGCGTCGCCATTGCCGTTGATCGACGCCACGGCGTCTCCGGCGGCCTGAACGAAGCGGTCCGCGGTGGTGGAGGACGCGTCGCTCCATTGCGCGAGCGCCTGATAGGCTTTCTCCTCGAAAACGGCGGCGCGCGCGGCGATTTGCTCGGCGAGAGCGTCGCCGCCGACGTTGATCGACGCGACGGCTTCGCCTGCGGCGTTGACGAAGCGATCCGAAGCCGAGGCGGACGCCTCGGTCCAGAGCGTGAGCGACTGCTGCGCCTGTTGCTCGAAAGCGGCGGCGCGGGCGGCGATCTGCTCGGCGAGGGCGTCGCCGCTGCCGTTGATCGTGTTTACGGCGTCCCCGGTGGCCTGGACGAAGCGGTCAGCGGTTGCGGCGGACGCGTCGCTCCAACGCGAGAGCGTCTGCTGCGCCTGTTGCTCGAAAGCGGCGGCGCGGGCGGCGATCTGCTCGACGAGGGCGTCGCCGCTGCCGTTGATCATGTTCACGGCGTCGCCGGCGGCCTGAACGAAGCGGTCAGCGGTCGCGGAAGACGCGTCGCTCCAATGCGAGAGCGTCTGCTGCGCCTGTTGCTCGAATGCGGCGGCGCGATCGGCGATTCGCTCGGCCAGAGCGTCGCCGCTGACGTTGATCGTATTTACGGCGTCGCCGGCGGCCTGGACGAAACGGTCAGCGGTCGAGGCGGACGCGTCGCTCCAATGCGCGAGCGTCCGCTGTGCTTGCTCCTCGAAAGCGGCGGCTCGCGCGGCGATCTGCTCGGCGAGCGCGTCGCCGCTGACATTGATCTTTGCGACCGCATCTCCGGCGGCATGAACGAAGCGGTCCGCCGTGGAGGCCGAAATCTCGGTCCACTGGGTGAGCGCCTGCTGGGCCTGCGCCTCGAAAGCGGTGGTGCGCGCGCTCAAGTGGTCAGCGAGGGTCTCGCCTCCGAAGGCGATGGCGGCGGCGGCGTCGGCGGTGGCGGCGCCAAGAGTGTCTCCCGCCCGCGTCGTGGTTTCGGCAAGCGATTCGATGGCGCCGTGAGCCTGCGCCTGGAAAGCCGCGGCGCGCGCGCCGAGCTGTTCGGCCAGACCGTCGCCGCTGGCGCCGATCGCCGTGACAGCCTCGCTGGCGATGCCGGCGAAACGCTCGGCCGCCGCCCCGGCGGCTTCCGACCATCTGCCCAGCGCGGCTTGCGCGTGCGTTTCCAGGCTCGACTCGGCGGAAGCGAGGCTCTCGACGATCGCCGCGCGCACGGCCTCGGCGCGATCGACGAGTTCGCGGGATTGGCCGTCGAAATGCCGCTCCAGCGCATGGCTTGATTCGGCGAAATGCGCGGCCAGGGTCTCGCCTCGTTCGGCCATCGCCTCGAGCGCGTCGGAACTGCTGGACACGATCTTGTCGGAAATCTCGCGGGTTTGCGCCGTCAGGGCTTCCGTGGCGGCTTCGGCGGCTGAGGCGAGTTCCACCGCCATCGACAGCGACTGCGATCGCAAGGCGTTGAGCGCCTCGTGGCCCGCGCCGGCGATTCGTTCGGAAACGTCCGAGGAATTGGCGGCGAATTCTAAGACCAAGGCGCGGCCCGCGTCGCGCAGCTTGGCTTCGACGCCGCCGATCTCGGCAATCAGGCTTCCAGCGCTCGACTGCGTGGCGACGGTCAGCCGCTGGGCGACCTCATCGCCGACGGAAGCGAGTTTGGTTTGGATCAAATCGCCCTGATGGGCAATTCTCTGCACCGTCGCCGAGCCGTTTTCGTCCATCGAAATGGCGATTTTCTCCGACGCCGCGCCCAGCGAGTTCGCGATGCGTTCGCCGGTGGCGTTCAGCGATTCGGTCAGCAATTCGCCGGCGGTCTTCAATTCGTCGGCGAGGCGCTCGTGCGCGCCGCCCAGGGCTTCCCGCACCTGATCGCCGTTGGTGACGATCGATTTGCGCTGGTCCGAAAGCTCGGCGATCAGCGAGCGGATGCGCCGTTCGCTCTCACCCGAGGCGCGGTCGATGGAGGCGACCTCGGCGCGGACCAGGGCGTCGAGTTCATTGGCGCGTTGATAGGCCTTTTCGACGCCTTGCCCGAGGTTCTCCAATTCGCGCCGGATCGCCTGGGAAAGCGTGACGAAATGCTCGTTGGCGGTCGCCTCGGGCTCGGCGAGCCGCATCGCGACCTGCGCGATCGACGCGGCCGACTGGCGAAGCTCCTGAATCCGGCGCGCGAAGGTCGCGAAGCCGAACAGGAAGAAGATCGGCGCCAGCATGCCCAGCGCGAGCAACGGCGTCTCAGGGGTCAGGGCCGTCGCGCGCCAGTCGGCGCCGGCATATCTCGTATAGGCGTAGAGCAGGCAAACCGCGACCCAGACGACGGAAAGCGCGGTCGCCAGCGTCAAGGGCGCGCGGCTCGGCTTACGCATCTGCAACGCCTGGACGATCGGCCGCACGGAAGCGCGGTCGTCGTTCGCGGGCGGCGTTTCGGTCGGCAGCGGCGGCTTGGCTTCGGGCGCCGGGCGCGGCGGGCTGGCCCGAGCCAGCAGAGGCTCGGCCTGCGGAATCGGCGCCTTTATGGCAGGCGCAGGCTCCGGCGCCCGCGCCGTCGCAACCGTTTCGGCGGTTTCCTCGGTCTCGGAGCTCAGGTTCAGAGCGTCCTCGATCGCCAGCATCGCTTGCGATACCGCGTCTGAGGCCGGGTTCTGTTTCGCCATGTCTTCCGCCTTTTATGCCTCGAGTCCAATCGGACCGCGTTCTCGAGTCGTATAGAGCCTGCGCGGGCGCGCAGACTTCTCCCGCTGCCGGACAAGGGACGCCTTGGGCCTCGCGTCCCGATTCCGACAGAGGATTAACCAAACCCACTCTACAGACGGGCCAGGGCCAGGGAAACCTGATGTTGGCCAGTTTCTTAAAACGTCGTTAACGAGTTGACCCTCAAGATCAAGGCGGAAGACGAGTCGCTACAAGCGCCGCGGGCGACGAACGGCTTGATTATGGTGGAAAACTCGCGACGCGCCTTGCCGGAGAGCCAAATGATCGCATGCCGGTCCAAACCCGTTTTCGTTAGGGAATCTATGTTTACCCTCGTTAAGGATACATCGGCGGGCGACTTGCCGGCGATCGACCTCGTGCACCTGGCAAGGCAGACCGACGGCGACGAGGCGCTCGAAGCCGAGCTGCTGGCGATGTTCGACGCGCAGGCGGCGAAGCTCGCGGCGCGCCTCGCCCTGCCTGAAGTCGGGGCCCAGGCCAAGGCCGACATCGCCCATCGCCTCAAGGGTTCGGCATTGGCGATCGGCGCGTGGCGCGTCGCGGAAGCGGCGACGGCGGCCGAGACGCATTTCGCCATGGTCGCGACCGGCGGCTCGGGGAACGGCGATCCGCTGGCCCTCTTGCAGGCCGCCGTCGACGAGGCGCGCGCCACGATCACCAGCCTTACCGCCTGAGTGCGACTCTTGGACGCGTAAACCCCCTTCCGTTCCGGCCCCGCCGGCCTTAAGAAGGCGCGCGCGCTCGACAGGTTCGGCGCCGGGAGCAGGGGTGACTTCGTTCGATGGCCAAAGTGACTTTCATCGATTCCGCCGGAGCTTCGCGCACGGTAGATGCTCAAGTGGGGTCGACGGTAATGGAGACCGCGATTCGCAACAGCATTCCGGGCATCGACGCGGAATGCGGCGGCGCCTGCGCTTGCGCGACCTGCCATGTCTATGTCGCGCCGGAATGGACCGAGATTGTCGGCAAGCCCTCGCAGATGGAAGAGGACATGCTGGATTTCGCCTTCGAGGTGCGCCCGACTTCGCGTTTGTCCTGCCAGATCAAGGTGACCTCCCAGATCGACGGGCTGGTGGTGACCACGCCCGGAAAGCAGGGCTGATCCGATGTCGGAAGAAATCATTTCGACCGATGTCGCCATCGTCGGCGCAGGCCCGGCCGGCCTGTTCGCGGTGTTCGAACTCGGGCTGCTCGACATCAAGGCCCACCTGATCGACATCCTGCCCAAGATTGGCGGCCAGTGCGCCGAGCTTTATCCGGAGAAGCCGATCTACGACATTCCCGGCTTCCCGATTGTCAACGGGCAGGAACTCGTCGACAATCTAGAAAAGCAGGTCCATCCGTTCGGCCCGACGTTCCACCTCGGCGAGATGGTCGAATCGCTGGAGACGCTCGGCGATTCCGAGCATCCGAAGTTTCGCGTCCGCACCGACGCCGGCACGATCGTCGAGTGCAAGTGCATCGTCGTCGCCGCTGGCGGCGGTTCGTTCCAGCCGAAGAAGCCGCCGATTCCGCATATAGGCGATTATGAAGGCAGGAGCGTGTTCTATTCGGTGCGACGCATCGAGCAGTTCCGCGACCGTCGAGTCGTCATCGTCGGCGGCGGCGATTCGGCGCTCGACTGGGTGCTGAACCTGCAACCCGTGGCGAGGCGCATCACGCTCGTCCACCGCCGTGATTCTTTCCGAGCCGCGCCGCATTCGGTCAACGCGATGCACGAACTGGTCGCTTCGGGCAAAATGGATTTCTTGCTCGGTCAGGCGACCGGGCTCAAGGGCGCCGACGGCCGGCTGAGTGCGGTGACGCTGCGCAAGGAAACCGGCGACATCGTCGATGTCGAAACCGACGACCTGCTGCCGTTCTTTGGCCTGACGATGAAGCTCGGTCCGATCGGCGAATGGGGCCTGAACCTGCACGAAAACCTGATTCCGACCGGCACGCAAACCTTCGAGACCAGCACGCCGGGCATTTTCGCTATCGGCGACATCATCACCTATCCCGGCAAGCTGAAGCTGATCCTCTCCGGCTTCCACGAAGGCGCGCTCGCCGCGCAACGCATCCACCACTACGTCTATCCCGAGAAGCGTTTGGTGTTCCAGTACACGACCTCGTCGACGAGCCTGCAGCGCAAGCTGGGGGTGGGGTGAGGGGATAGGCGCTAAGTTTTTGCATTTTGAGGGTTTTTTTAAACGCTCTCAACGTCATGGCCGTGGTTGTGACGGCCCTCCACGTCGCGGTGTAACGCGCAATTCGGAAGCCGTATCGCGACGTCTCGACGTGGATGCCCGGAACACGTCCGGGCATCGGGGTCCAGAATTGGTCAAGCGCTAGCAAATGGCAAGGCGCTGCATTGATGTCGCCTCACCCGGACGATGAGTTCGCGGGAGGTTGAAATGCCGAGAATTGCGCTGCTGGGTTTCGGAGCGATAAGCTCAGCGATCGCCGAGAATTGGCGTAAGGCGATGCGACAAAATAATTGAATCGGCTGGCGCCGTCATGGCCGGGCTTGTCCCGGCCATCCACGTCGTTCAGCTTAAGAAGATGGGAAGGTTTG
>Ga0302157_10001279_pt1 | contig 31283 bp, 23 predicted proteins | sample I_Bog_N3_3_FD_193502 | JGI IMG/M metagenome (GOLD analysis project Ga0302157, IMG submission 193502) | Peat permafrost microbial communities from Stordalen Mire near Abisko, Sweden - I_Bog_N3_3 | ecosystem: Environmental > Terrestrial > Soil > Wetlands > Peat | place: Sweden: Abisko, Stordalen...
AGAACGTCGGAATGGTGTTCTCCTCGCTGCCGTGCGAGTACGTACCGTTCGGCAGTTCGACCGCGTTGTCCCACAGGTCGTACTTCGACCCCAGCTGTTTCGGCGACAGATTCGTGGTCTGCTGATGCAGATCGATGTGCTCGAGACGCGCCGAGGCATCCAGCAACCAGCTGTCGATCCTCCACGAGTCGGACAGGTAGGCGGCGATATTCGTCGCCTGGCCCTGCTCGAGGATGTAGTAGCCACCGTTGTCACTCACGATGCCCTGGGGACTCGTGATGTTGAAGATGTTTCCACCCTGTGTGGCCTGCAATGTGATTGGAGAGGCGTTCGGCACGTTGTCCATCAGTACGTTCGGACCGAGGATCCAGGCGTCGTTGTCGGTGTAATGGGCGGCATAGACGCCCAAGGTCAAGGTATTGCCGTTGCCGAAGTCCTCCGCCACGCGGAATTCATCGGTGATGTTCGTGATCTTCTTGCGCACGAACCAGACCTGCTCCGTGATCACGCTCGTCGCGGGATCGACGGTGAAGCCGTTCTCGTAGCGGGCCTGGATCTGGGACGCGGTGAGGCCGCCCGGCACCGTTCCAGCGGCGATGAACGCCGCCAGGGTTTGTGGGTTGCCGTTGTTGACGAGCGCCTGGGTGTTTACGTAGCCGCCATCGAAGAGGAAGCTGTTGCTGATCGACAAGCCATTGCCGAACTTCTTGTCGAGGCTCGAGCCGAAATAGTTCAAGGCGGCGCCGCGGCCGTTGCTGATGTCGTCGTTTACGAACCCGCCGCCCGGACTCGGCACGAGGAAGTTCTGCAGCTGCTTGCTGTTGTACGTGGAGTTCAGCTGGTTGAAGCCGGGATAGGCCGAGACGCTGCCGTTCGAGACGACGTAGGGAAAATCGGCGACCCATTGATTCTTGTCGTTGACGGTCCTGAACCAGAACATCACGGAGCCATCGTCCAAATCGTGCTTCAACGTGGCCGTGAGCTGGCCGCCGATGTCGGCCGGGTACTGCGGGTCGCGCACGCCATTCGATTCGCGATAAAAGCCGCCGATGCTTCCATACCATCCGTCGGTGAGTTTGCCGCTCAGGAATGCGTCGACTCGCTCCATGCCCTCGAAACCGTAGGTGACGCCGAGCGATCCCGTGGTTTTTTCCGAGCCGGTGCGCAAAATGAAGTTCGCCGTTCCGCCGGCCTGGCCCGGGCCGAAAATCGCGCCGGTGCCCCCTTGGACGATCTCGACGCGCTCGAACGTATCGTCGAAGCGGATCAGGGAGCTCGAATCGAGGAACGACAAGTCGGCTGAACCGTAGAGCGGCGACCCTTGGATCATGGTCGTGAAATACGGCGAATCGCCACCGCCATTCGGGAAGCCGGCGACGTCGATGTTGACGCCGGTCTGTCCGCCGGAGGCTTCCGGCCAAATCCCGGGCGCGAGTTTGTAGATTTCCGCCGCGCTGCCGGGGTTCGCATTTTGAATTTCATCGAGGGACGCCGAGACGATGTTGAAGCTCGCGTCGAGTTTCTTGACGCCTTGGGCCGACGCAGTGACGACGATTTCGCTTAGATCGCTGCCGCTAGCAGAACTCTCGTCGGCGGCGTAGGCGCCGGCGCTACAGTACAGGACTCCGGCGACCGCGGCCGCGACGGAAGTCAGAACGGCGCCTCGTGGCAGCGCCCCCACACGTGAAGCGGAAACGGGCATCCGCAGAGCGAGCGCGTCGCTGCGTGTTGCCTCGTGATTCTTATAATGCATGTCGTAAAACCCCTTTAATGGTGCGCAAGTTCCAACGAACCGCGTCCCCACGGACGTATCGGGTCGTCGCTACATGGATCTGAAATGACCAGCCTCATCGTCAGGACGGAATTCACGAGAAGATACTTCCGCAATACTCGAACTAAGCCGCGCAGCGCGCTCTCGAGGCCGTCGATGCCGAACGAATTCGAGCCCGAGTCACGGGCCAGACGACGTGCGGTGCAACGAGATCGAGGCCTTGCGGCGAAGTGGAAATGATTCTCATCAATACTCCCGACTCCATCGGTGCAGGAGGGGTCTTGATGGCCTCTCGCTGCGGGGGCATACGATGCCACGCCGTGGTCGCAATGACAAGCACTGTAGTTCGGATGCAACACAGCTTACGTAGGTTTTCCCCTACGATTGCGGCGTTTCTGAGGCAGAAAGATGAGGTGTGGCGCCCAGAGAACATGGACTCCCGCTGGTGCGGCGCGCAATTATGACGCGGCGCGGTCGTTGCGCGCTGGACGGCTCCCGCCCGCTCAAGTCACGCGCAGGTAGGTCGAATAGCGTTCGGCATCGATCGCGACGAAGGGCAGCAGTGTGAGGCTTCCCGCGCCGTCGCCGGCGGCCCAGGTGCGCGCCGCGATCTGGCGCGCGGCAAGCAGGTCGCGCCGCGACGCCGCCGGTGCGACGTCGCCGTCGTGCACGGCGAACAACACCAATGGTCCGCATACGAGCGCGACCGTGTCCGGGTGGGTCGCATCGATGGGCTCGAGACGCAGGCGCCGCGGCAATTCCAGATCGATCCGGTCGCCGTCGCGCCATTCCCGATCGATCATCGCGAAGCGTCCCGGCATCGGCGACTCAGGTTCCGCACGCCCATTGATGGCGACGCGCGCGCCCGCGGCCCATGCGGGAATGCGCAGCGCGAGCGTGAATCGCACCCGGCGGTCCGCACCGATACGCAGCGACATGGTGTCATCGAACGGATAGTCGCCGGTCTGGGTCAAGCTACACTGCGCATCCCGTTGCCGGAACGCGACCCGCGACGGCAGGTACAGATTGACATAGACGGCGTCGGAATCGCGAAAGTAGGCATTGATGCGGTAATCCGCGGCGACCTGCGGCAGTGTCCCGGAACAGCACGGCCACGTGTGCTTCGAATAGACCTTGGCGGCATCGACGTGATAGTCGGCATAATAGAACGCGCGGCCGTCCGCCCGCATCGGCAGAGCCCCGAGCACGGTATTGTACATGACGCGTTCCATGCTGTCGCCGTAGCGCGAATCGCGCGTGACCCGCAAGAGGTAACGCGTGATCTTGAAATGCGCATAGGCACCGCAGGGCGTCTCGAAACTCTGGTGGGTCTTCTCGAGGCTCTGGCAGACCTTCTCGCCGGCGGGTCCCTCGAGCTTCTCGTCGGGCCCCCAGCCGCCGGTCGCGAAGCTTTCCGCTTGCACCATGGCGAAGGCATTGGTCGCGGCGCGCAAGTGCTTTTCGCTGCCGAGCGTGAGGTAAGCCTGCATCGCGGAACTCAAGGAATTGACATAGCTGTAGGCATGCTTTTCGGCGAGCACGTTCTCACCGCGTGCGAGCGGGTCGAACCATGTCGCGTCGTCGAGAAATCGAATCGCGAGGTCCCGATAGCGCGGGCCCGCGCCGTGCTGATACGCGAGGAAGAGGTTTTCCGGGTTCGTGTACGACTCATCCCAGCGAAACGATTGGTTGCGGCCGGGCCGCCATTCGATCTCGCGATCGACCGCATGGCTCGGCAAATAGGGCAGCGCCGCCGCCGTGGTCCGCTCGAGAATCCGGAAAGCCTGATCGTCGTGCGCGTAGCGCTGGGAATCGACCAAACCCAGGAGCAGTTTGTCGTACGTGTACGCAGGAAAGCGGCCCTCGTCGTAGAAGGCGTCCGAGATTGCGGCTGCATACAGGCGGTTCAGTCTGAGTACCTTGGCCTTGAGCGCCGGATCGCCGCTAATCGCATGGCCGCGCGCGAGTGCCGAGATCCACTGCCCGAACGTCGCCCCGGGCGCAAGACCCGACTCGGTTTGCGTGACGAAGTAACTCGGGTCGTAGTTGTACCAGCCGCCGAGATCGTCGCCGGGCGCGGCGAGGCCGGCCATCTGACGAAACGGCTTGAGCAGGCTGTCCTCGCTCAAGTTCATGAGCACCTGCAGGGAGTTCTCGAGCTGAGCTTCCTGCATGGGCGCCGTGATCGTGACCTCGCCGTAGCCGAATTCGGCGAGCGGCGGCGCACGAACCCGGCGATCGGATGCCGCCCGCAGCGAGGCCGGCAGGCCGGCGAGTGCGGCGCCGGCGGCCGCGCGACGCGCGAATTCACGACGGGTCAGGGGGTGTTCGTTCATAACGCGGGCTCGATGAAGACCAATTCGGACGAGAGCGGCGCCGACAGCCGCACTTCGAGGCCGTCCTCCAAAAGCGACCGCCCCGTGAGGACCGTATCCTCAGCAGCGCCATGATCGTGAAACCGCAGCCGATAGCGCGTGCCGGGGTCGAGCCCGCGCAACTGAAATCGGTGTGCGGACTCACCGGAACCCGATCCGCGAAACGCGAATAAGACGCCGCGATTCCGGCGCGCGGAATAGTATTCCGTGCCGTCCCAGTGTACTCCGTCGGGACGCGCCCCCACGTGATAGAGGTCCGCCTCCCGGATCAAGGGCCGCAGCGCGGCCTTATAGAGTGCGAACTCCTCGCGCGCGGCCTCGTGCTGCTCCGTCGTCCAGCGGCTCGAATCCTGCATCAAGGAAAACCAGCCCTGCATGCCGCTGCGGAGCATGTAGCGGAAATTGTCGATCAGCGGCGCCGGCCACTGCTCCACGTAGGTTTCGAGCATCGCCGGCGGGAGCACCCAGCTCGCGTCGTAGAACGCGCGTCGGTTCGAGAGCGGATCGTAAGTGTCGGTGATCGAGAAATAATCGCCGTGCGCCGCGCTGCCGAAGTCCACCATACGGCCCCCGTCGTTGCAGATTTCGAGCAGCAACGACGGCCGGCGGCGGCGCAAGCCTTCGTAGATCGCGTAATAGGCGCGTGTGGCGTGATCGCTGACGTCCGTCGCATTCGATCCATCGACCCAAACATACCCGGAATCCTCGCTGACGCGAAGGGTCGCGGGATCCGGGGGGGCCGCCGGATGATCGGTGCGCGTGCTCCCTTGCGCAACGAGATAGCCGTCGTGCTCCAGCATGTCGACCCGATTGTCGGCGACGATGCGCTCGACCTCGCGGGCCGCCCATGTCGCGGCGGCTGGAACGCCGAGGTCGGCCGTGATGCCTTTGAACTCCTCGGCGTGCTTCCAGTCCGGCGGCGGGTCGGCGATCAACCAGTCGCGCATCACCGGATCGGCGACATTGAGCGCCCCTGCATGGGTCGACACGCCGGCCTGGGTCCAGTCGACCCAGAGCCCGAACGCGAGTCCCTGGCGATGCGCGTAGTCGGCGACCGCCGCAACGCCTTGCGGAAATTTAACCGGATCGGCGCGCCAATCGCCGACACCCCGAAACCAGCCCGCATCCAGGTGAAACATCTCGAGGCCGAGGGTGCGCGCCTCGACGATCATGTGTTCGGCGAGCGCCGCGTCGACCGCCATGCCGCTGCCCCAGCTATTGCTGACCAGGAGCGGATAGCGGGGATTTTGCCGCGTCCGCCGAGACCCTAGCACCTCGCGCACCCAGCGTCGCAGTTCGTTGCCGGCGCCATCCGGGCCGCCACCGGCCGCGCCCAAGAACACGGTCGGCGTCACGAAGCGAGCGCCCCGAGGGAGTCGTGTGCGGTAGGGGCCCGGATCCGGATCGAGGCCCGCCTCGCCGCTGAGTACGTCGGCGTCGCGGCGCAGCGTCAGATGCGTGCGGCCGCTGAATTCGAGGCCGAGATACCAGCCGAGCCGATCGCCATCGACCGCATGCACGAGCAGGTAGGGGATCATCTCGCGCGCCTGCCCCGCTATGGGCCGCGCATAAGTGCTCGATCGACCGACCCAGCCGGTATCGGCGTCGAGCGCATCGTCGTGTGTGCCGTCGGCAGACGGCGTGTCCGCGCCTTTCTCGACCCAGAATCGGCGCAACGCGACGGCCGGATCGATGCGCCAGGCATAGCGCCAACTCGGCACGAGCGGCAACCATAGCGTCGCGGCGCTCAGATTTTCGATCGTCACGCGGTGCTCGAGCGGCCCGTGGATCGCGCGGGCGCGCCATTGCCAGACGAGACGCAGGCGTGGCTCGTCCGACTCATAGACGACATCGACGCGCGTCGGGGTAAAGCGGCTCTGGGTCCCGTCGAGGCGCCAGGTGAGGGTCCGAGTGATCCCGCCCACGGTTGCCTGATCGGGCAACTCGCCCGGCGACGCGTCTTGCCAAAGCACGCTGCCATGCAGCGTCAAGGCCGCGACTCGCGGCGCGCGCGATCCCGCTTCGATCGTGATCGCGGTCGTCGCGTTGCCGACGACGGCGCGACGCGTCGGTGCGGGCGCCGGTGCGGCAGCCAGCACGCCGGCCGCCGCGAACAGCACGCACAGCACGCACAGCACGCACGGCGCGAACGGTGCGAACGGTGCGCTCCCGCGCCGGGCCTCGATCGCACTGCCGGTTGCCTCGCGCAAACGCTTCCCCCCAAAGCGACTCAAGACCAGTATCCTACCGCATGCGGGACCGGGATCGGCCGGGTGGGGAGCCCGCCACAAAAGGGTACATCGGCATGCATTTGCGATCTTGGCAAACGGCGGCGGCGTTTGCAGCACTCGGGACACTCGTGGCGCTCGCCATGATGACTGCACGCGCGGCGGCGCCGGTTGCGCTCGCCGACTCCGCGGACGAGCGCCTGGCCTTCGACGTCGACGAAGGGTCGAACCTCAACAGTTTCCTGCGTCAAGGGCCCGTCGCCGCGCATCTGCTGCTGCGTTCCGGTGCGCGGCCGCGCATCCTGGTCGCGTTCCCGGCCGGAAATAGCGGCGTCGGCCTGTGGTTCACGCCGAGTGCCACGCCGGTCCATTGGACGCTGCAAACCGAGCCGCGGGCGATCACCTCGACCGATCATGCCGGCCGGCCGCTGTATGGAATCGAGGCCGAGGCAAGCGTCTCGGCCTCCGACCTCGGCATCAAGCAGGCGGTGCTCTCGAGCGTGCGCGTGCTGCGGGATTACGAGGTCTTGGACAAGGCGCCCTTGTCCGTGCTCGTCGCGCCCGAGTTGCATGACCAGACCATGACTTGGGCACGCGATCGGCTGGATGGCGCGGCGGGTTACCGGTTCAGCGTCGCGGTGACCGCAGGTGCCTTGCAGGGTACCCACCTCGTTGCCGATGGCGGCGGCAAGATCGGCCTGAAGATCACAGCGCTCACCGGCGAGATGCCCCTGACGCCGCAGGGCAGCCGGGATTTGCTCGAACCCGGCGCGGCCGCCGACCCCGCCGCACGCAACGCGCTCTCGTACTTGAGCTATCGCGAGAAATTTCTCGCCGGCTCCTGGCGCTTCGATACCTATTTCGGCCGCGATACCCTGATGTCGATGCGCCTGCTGATGCCCGTGCTCGCCCCGCCTGCGGTCGAAGCGGGCTTGGGCGCGGTACTGCGACGGCTCGCGCCGACGGGTGCGGTCGCGCACGAGGAGGACATCGGCGAGTTCGCGGTGCTCGATCACCAACGTGCGGGGGAGCCCGCCTCCGACCGCCCGGTGTTCGACTACAAAATGATCGACGGCAATTTCATGTTGGGCCCCGTGGCCGTCGCGTGGCTGCTCGACGATGAGCGCGGCCGCCGTGGAGCGGGCGCCTTTCTCGCGCGTGCCGATGACCGCCATGGAGAGGCGCCGCGCACCATGGGCGCGGATCTCGTAAGCAATTTGCGGCTCGTGCTCCGCAGCGCCCAAGCGTTCGCGGGCGCGCCCCGGATCGCCAATCTCGTGAGTCTGCACGAGGGCGAGGCCGTCGGCCAATGGCGCGACAGCGGCGAAGGGCTGGGCCGCGGACGGTTTCCCTACGACGTCAACGCGGTCTTCGTGCCCGCGGCGCTCGATGCGGCAGCCCGGCTCTTTGCGAGCGGCCTGCTCGACGCGTATCTCGATGCGGCCGGCCGTGCGCTGTTCGCGCGCGCGCCGGCAATGGCGCGAACCTGGGAGGCGCGGGCGCCGGCACTGTTCGATGTCGAGGTGCCGAACGTGCGCGCACGCCGTGCGGTCACGGCATATGCGGCGGCCGTCGGCGTCCCGGCCGCCGCCGCACTCGATTCCCTTGGCAAGGAACCCGTGCGGTTTCACGCGCTGGCGCTCGATGCCGCGGGCAAGGCGATCCCCATCCTGAACTCCGATGAGGGTTTCGCGCTGCTGTTCGGCCGGCCGTCGGCACCGGCACTCACGCAGGCCATCACGGCCGTCATGCGGCCCTTTCCGGCGGGACTCATGACCGACGTCGGCATGCTCGTCGCGAATCCCGCCTATGCCGAACCCGAGGTCCAGGCGCGCTTCGGCAAGGGCGCTTATCACGGCACGGTCGTCTGGTCGTGGCAGCAAGCCGTGCTCGCGGCCGGCCTCGCGCGCGAGATAGGCCGGGGGGACCTGCCGGAGGCGCTGATCCTGCGCTTGCGCGACGCCGATGCCGGTCTGTGGAGCGCAATCGACGCGGCACGATCGATGCGCAACTCCGAACTCTGGTCGTGGGCCTATCGCGACGGCCGCTATGAGATCGCGCCCTTCGGCGCGAGCCAGGCCGATGCCGACGAGTCGAACGCGGCGCAGTTGTGGAGCACGGTGTTTCTCGCGATCCCGCGGCCGGTGCTGCGATGAACCCGCTCGTTCGGTTCAGGCTTTGCCTCATGATGTTCCTCGAGTTCTTCATTTGGGGCGCATGGTTCGTGACCATGGGGAGCTTCCTCGCGGCGAATTTGCGTGCGACGGGCGCCGAGAGCGCTCTCGCCTATTCGACGCAATCCTGGGGCGCGATTCTGGCGCCGCTCCTCGTGGGTCTGATCGCCGACCGGTATTTCAATGCCGAGCGGCTCCTCGGGGCGATTCATTTGCTGGGTGCGGTCCTCATGTACGCGCTGTTCCGGAGCCGCAGTTTCGACGGCTTCTATCCCTGCCTGCTCGGCTACATGATTCTCTTCATGCCGACGCTCGCGCTCGTCAACGCGATCGCGTTCCGGCAAATGGACGATCCTGCGCTGCATTTCTCGAAGGTCCGCGTCTGGGGCACGATCGGCTGGATCGTCGCGGGACTCGCGATCAGTTACGGCTTCGCCTGGGATTCGCCGGCCCCGCTCGCAAGCGGCCTCTTGCGCAACACCTTCATGATGAGCGCCGTGGCATCGGCCGTGCTCGGCGCCTACGCCTTCACCCTGCCGGCCACGCCGCCGCTCGCGCAATCCGCGGGCTCCGGAACCATCAGCGATCTTTTGGGCCTGGAGGCTCTCGTGCTGCTCAAGGACCGCAATTTTCTGCTGTTCTTCTGCGCCTCGATCCTGATCTGCATTCCGCTCGCGTTCTATTACCAAAACGCCAATCAGTTCCTCACCGAGATCCAGGTCGCGCACGCGACCGGCAAGCAGACCATCGGCCAGATGTCCGAGGTCCTGTTCATGCTGCTGATCCCGGTGTTTCTGAATCGCTTCGGCATGAAGTTCACGCTATTGCTCGGTATGGCAGCATGGGCGTGCCGCTACGTGCTGTTCGCCGTCGGCAACGCCCATGAACTCGGCTTTCTCCTGTTGATCGGCATCGCCCTGCACGGGGTTTGCTACGACTTTTTCTTCGTGTCGGGTCAGATCTACGTCGATGCGAAAGCCGGCGCGGGTCACACGAGCGCGGCACAGGGCTTGATCACCCTGGCCACGTACGGCGTCGGCATGCTGGTCGGGTTCTGGGCCGCGGGGCGCATCGGCGACCTCTATGCGAGCGGGGGCGTGCACGATTGGCACGCCATCTGGCTCTATCCGGCCGGTTTTGCGGCGCTGGTGTTCGTGCTCTTCGCCGCGACCTTTCGCAACGAGCGGCCGAGCTCGCGGCGGCGCCAAGGCCCGCGATTGTTCGATCGCGTGCAAAAGGTTTGATCGGCGCCGCATGCCCTTCGTCACCACAAAAACACTCGAGACCGCGTACGACGTCGTCGTGGTCGGATCCGGGGCAGGCGGCGGTCAATCCGCCTACACGCTCTCCATGGACGGCGCGAGGGTGCTGATGCTCGAGGCCGGGCGTCGTTACGATCCGACGACCGAGACGCCGATGTTTCGCACGCCGGACCAGGCGCCGCTCGGCGGCGTCGGCACGCCCGACAAGCCTTTCGGCTTCTACGATGCGACCATCGACGGCGGCTGGGACGTACCGGGCGAGCCCTACGTGCGTGCCGACGAGGCGGACTCCGGCCGCTTCGATTGGTGGCGTGCGCGCATGCTCGGCGGCCGCACGAATCATTGGGGCCGCATTTCGCTGCGCAACGGTCCTTACGACTTCAAGCCGCGCGGCCGCGACGGTCTCGGTTTCGATTGGCCCATCGCTTACGAAGACGTGGCGCCCTACTACGACAAGGTGGAACTGTTGATCGGCGTTTACGGCAGCAACGAGGGGCTCGAGAATACGCCGGATTCGGCGCCCGGCTGCCTGCTGCCGCCGCCCAAACCGCTCGTGAGCGACCTGCTGATCCGGCAGCGCGCTCTGCGCCTCGGCATTCCCACGATCCCGGGCCACCGGGCCGTGCTGACCCGCACCCTCGATCATCGGCGTATCCCCGCGCTCCTGCATCCCGGCAACCCGCGCGCGCAGCGGCTGCTCGCCCTCGATATGCGCCGCCGTTCGGCGTGCATCTGGGCGACGCCCTGCGGCCTCGGCTGCTCGATCCGCGCGAATTATCAGTCGACGACCGTGCACCTGCCGCCTGCGCTCGCGAGCGGCAACCTCGACATCCTCACCGATGCGATGGTTCGCGAGATCACCGTGGGACCGGATGGCCGGGCGCGCGGCGTGAGTTTCGTCGACCGCAAGACCGGCGCCGAGCGGACCGTCGTTGCGCGCGTCGTCGTTCTGGCGGCGAGCGCCGGCGAAACGGCGCGGATCTTGCTGAACTCGAAGAGCGCCCGCTTTCCGGACGGCCTAGCGAACTCGAGCGGCAAGGTCGGACGCTATCTCATGGACACGGTCGGCAGCAGCGTCGGCGGCCAGATTCCGCTGCTCGAGAATTTGCCGCCCCTCAACGAGGACGCCGCCGACGGTCATCAACTCTACACGCCGTGGTGGCTCTACCAGCAGCAGCATGCCGGCAAGCTCGGCTTCGCGCGGGGCTATCACATCGAGTTCGGCGGCGGCAAGCGCATGCCCGGCGTGGGCACGGGCAGCATCGAATGGCTGAACGGCGGCAGCTACGGTGCGAAATTCAAGCAGGACGTGCGGCGCTACTACGGCTCCTTCGTGAACTTCGACGGCCGCGGCGAGATGATCCCGAACGAGGCCTCGTATTGCGAAATCGATCCCGTCGTGAAGGACAAATGGGGCATTCCCGTGCTGCGCTTCCATTGGGCCTGGTCGGAGCACGAACTCAAGCAGGCTGCGCACATGCAAAAGACGTTCGGCGAGATCATCGAGGCCATGGGAGGTCGCACCCATGGTGCGGTCCAGAGCGACGGCGCCAAGGCCATCGGTACGGGCGGCTCGATCATCCACGAGGTCGGCGGCGCCATCATGGGTGCCGACCCCAATATTTCCGTGACGAATCGCTGGGGTCAGACCTGGGATGTCCCCAACCTGTTCGTCGCGGACGGCGCGGTCTTCGCGTCGAACGCCGATAAAAATCCGACGCTCACGATCATGGCGTTGGCGTGGCGCTCCGCAGACCATATCCTCGAACGCATGCGGCGACGAGAACTATGATGGACCGGCGTACGACCATCAAGTGGGTGCTTGCGGCCGGCGCGGCGTGGCCCCTCGTGCCGCATCGTCTCGCGCGAGCCGCATCGGGCGAGGTGACCCGCGCGGCGCAGCCGACGCTGTCGGAGCGCACCGTGCGTGGGGGCGCGCCGACCGCGGGATACGGCACGGACCCGGACCTGATGCGCGTCTACCCCGCCGGAGAGCTATGGCCGCTCTGCATGACGCCCGCCCAACGGCAATTGGCGGGCGTGCTTGCGGACCTCATCATTCCCGCGGACGAACGCTCCGCGGGCGCCGCCGCCGTCGGCGCCGTCGATTTCATCGACGAATGGATCAGTGCGCCGTACCCGGCGCACGTCCGCGATCGGGAGATCGTGCTGCCGGGATTCGCGTGGTTGGACGCCGAGGCGGGTCGCCGCGCGAGCCCAACGTTCGTCGATCTCGCGCCGCTCGAGCAGGCACGTATCTGCGACACGATCTGCGACGCCGCGCGCGCCGCGCCGGATCTTGCCGCCGCCGCGCGGTTCTTCGCGCTGTATCGAGATTTGACGGCGGGCGCGTTCTATACGACGCCGGTCGGTCGCAAGGACTTGGGCTTCATCGGCAACGTGGCGCTGGCCCGGTTCGACGGACCGCCGGCGGACTTGTTGAAGTCCCTGGGGTTGGCGTGACTCCATTACCATCGAGGTGAACCGTGAGAATCCCGTTGCTATGTGCCTTGCTGCTGTCCCTGGTATCCGCGGGCGCTTCGCGCGCTGCCGGCGCCCCAGCGCCTACGCAAACCGGGCCAAGCCCTGCATCGAATAATGCGCCGTGGCGGCCGCTGCTCGGGCGCGACGATGCGCCGGCGTGGCGTGGCTGGGAGGGAACCGGGTTTCCGGCGGGCTGGCACGTCGCCGACGGGGTCTTGTCGAAGTCGGGGTCGGTGGACGATCTCGTGACCCTTCAGGAATTCGGCAACTTCGAACTCGAACTCGAGTGGAAGATCGGCAAGGGCGGCAACAGCGGCATCTTCTACCGCGGCACGCGCGAGTACGACCATATCTACTGGAGCGGCCCCGAGTACCAGCTCCTCGACGACGCGAACGCGCCGGACGGCGCCTCGCGCCTCACGTCAGCCGCGGCCGCCTATGGCCTGTACGGCGCCCCGGCGGGAGTCGTGAAGCCGTTCGGCCAGTGGAACCGCACGCGCATCATCGTGCAGGGTCACCACGTCGAGCACTGGCTCAACGGGCGCAAGGTCGTCGATTACGAATTGCAGAGTCCCGCGTGGAAGTCGAAGGTCGCGGCGAGCAAGTTCTCCGAGTATCCGAAATACGGACTCGCCGAACGTGGCGCGATCGGCATCCAGGGCGATCATCCGGGGACGCTCTCGATCAGGGGTCTGCGGATCCGCGAGCTGCCTTGATAAGCGGATGGCGTTTTTATCGTGATACGGCGGGGAGAGGCGCCTGAAAGCGCTTCCATTGCGATCCGTCGTCCCGTGATCAGCGTGATGGCGCTGCGAGCCTTGCGTTGAAATCAGCGAGTCATCGGCTTGCGCTCTTCGATGATGCGCAAAAAGACTTCTTCGCGATGGACCTCGACGGACTTTGGTGCGTCTATCCCGAGACGTACCTGATTGCCGTTCACGCCGAGTACCGTGATCGTGACGTTGTCGCCGATTCGCAGCGACTCGCCGAGCTTGCGGGTCAGAATCAGCATGAGAGGTCTCCCAAAAATCGGAGGATAGGCCAAATGCCGGCGGGGCAGGAGGTGACGGCGTTCGGCGACAGTACAGGTCAGTGATTGGAGTGGGAGCGAAACGGCGAGAACGATTGTGCCGCATGTTCACGCGGATCGCGTGCCGTGAGCATCAGCAAGCGCCGCTCACCATCGCGGCGCAGAAACACGAATCCGAACTCGGCCGTGCCTTCCGTCTGCCAGCCATCATGCTGCAAGGTCGCAACCGCCGCCGCCACGCTCTCGCGTAGGCCGATTCCGACGTCGAGTCGGCGACAGTCGACGATGCGCCATTGCAAATCCCACAGCACGATGAAGCGGGCGCGCCCGGTGGCGGCGTAGGGATTGGGGCGGTGGCGCGGCATCGCGCCGGATTATTCGCGGCGCGCTGGGCCGCGTCCATTCAGTGCTCGAGTATCGCCGCTACTGGATGGATGGCCGCGCCCGACAACGGCGCTAGTCGAGTCCCAGTATCGTCACCGGCCCGACGAGGCCCGCGGGCCGCAAGGGTGCGTCGGCGCGGTACGTCGGCCCGTTCGTCACGGTGTGGCGCAGCGCTCCTGGCTGCGCGTCGCCGACGAGGCGATTGACCCACAGATCTGCGACCGCCACCGTGAGGACGTTGCTCCCCTCATGCAGCTTGCCGGTGAGTTCGATTCGGTAGGGCCGCTTCCACACCGTTCCGAGCGGCTCGCCGTTGACCAGAACACTGGCGACTTCGTGGACGTCCCCGAGATCCAGATACAGCCGGCGATTGCACCATGCCTTGGTCGCCGTCAAGGTCTGTGTATAGGTGCCGACGCCAGAGAAAAAGCGAATTGCGGGGTCGGCGAACTCGCTCCACGACTTCAAGCGGGGTAGATCGATCCCGTCGGGCGCGCCGCTCCCAGGCTCGAACGTCAGGCGCCACGCACCGGAGAGGGACCCAAGCTCGACACGCCGCGGCTGCGGAATTTCGCGCGACGCTTGCTCTGTCGATTTCCTCAGCACGATGAACAGCGACTCACCGGGGTTCATGTCGAGCGGAATATCGGTCCAGCCATCGAGGATTTCATAGGGCGCCGACTCCGTCGTCCCGGTGTCGGCGCGCCAGAACTCGGGCGCCTTCCCGTCACGCCTCACGCCGAAGCGGCCCGCGATCTGTCGTTGTGTTGGGTTGCTCACGAAATACAGATCGCCGTCTGGGAGCGCGCGATGCGTCACCGCGAGTTCGTCCCCGAGGTCGCGAGCAGGGTGTTCCGCCGTCGAAACACGCCAGTCCGGCGCGATGCCGAGCGCCGCGAGCGCCGCACCCAAGTCGCGTGACGGGACGAGAGTCCCTCGACCGATGCGTCGCAGCGAGGGACCCGCTGCCCCAGCGCCCCAAAGTTCGGTCGCGATGCGGTCAAACTGCTGCCGATCGTCGCTGCGGCTCGGTGATCCCGACGGTCGCTCTCCCACGACCGTTACGCCCAAATGCACGAACTCACGAATCCTGCGGAGCACCCCGAGGGTCATCTGGTCGGAGCTTCCGCCGAGGTACAGCACGCGATAAGGAGTTGCCCCGGCTGCCTCCAGTCCATCGCCGGCCGCCGTCAGACGATGCAGGATCGCATCGGCGCCGACGAAGTCGAACGCGTAGCCCGGTGGAACGTCGGTCTGTGCATGGTCGCCGAACAGTGCCGTGAGCGGAGCCTCCTCGCCGTAGAAATACGCGATCGATGCCGACGGCGCGCCTTGTTGCAGTAAAAAGGAACTGCGCGCGAGGTACAGGATCCAGGCGCCGGCTTGTTCCGCCCAAGTCTCGTTGCGATTGAAGTATTGGCCGAGGAATGGGGCGAGCGAGACGCCGGGCGCCGCATGCAGCAGGGGCTGATGCGCCGATTCGTGGATCGCGATTCGATTCACGCCGAGCGCGAACTCCCGATCGACCGTCGATTTGAGGTCGGCCGGTGCGAATGCATATGGCGAGCCGAATGCGGTGAGCGATTCCGCCGCGACGATCGGTTTTCCATAGACGTGAGCGACCGAGGCGGCGCCCTGCAGATCGGCGACGTAGGTCGGCGCGGGAGCGCCGCCCGGCGGGATCAGCCACATCGCTCCCATCGGGACGTCGGCATAGGCGCGCATTTCCATGTCATCGCCGAGCTGCGGCCGATGGTCTTCCAATGCCTCGGCGGAATACGTGAGCCCGCGCGCATGCGCCAGACTCGCGATCTGACCATAGTGGTTTCGCGCGAGCAACTGCGCGATCGTACGGCGAAAGTCCCAGAGGAATCGATCGCTCTCGGAGGCGCTGCCGACGATGACGCCGGTCAGTGCGGGGAGCCAGCGTGTCGGATCATAGCCGCGCAGCGAGCGAAATTGCGCGACCATGTCGTCCGTCCAATTCTGCGGTCCGGACTCGATGCTGTCGCTGAGTATCGAAGGAAACGGCGCAGGCGATGAATTGCCGAGGAGCGCCCGGCGATAGCCCTCGAGATACGTCGAGAGATAGTTGCGCACGCGTAGCGCGTCGAGCTTGTCCACTTCGAGCCCGGTCGCTTCGGGTGGTGCCGGGCCGTTTTCGCGGCCGGTCAAGGAGTATCCGAGCCGCAGGACGACCCAGAGTCCGGGCGTTGGCGGCCGCCAGTCGAGCACTCCATCCCGCGATAGGCGGGCGGTCAGGTCGATGACGTCCGTCGGAGCCACGGCAGACGTGGAATCGACGCGGGTTGCCGCCGCGTAATAATCGGTCAGCGTGGCAAAGCCGGCCTTCTCTTCGGCGGCGTTCACGCGCGCAGCGCGATACAGACGAAATTCCGACAAGTCGACGTGGCTGGGCACTGACGGGAAAGGAAACGTGATCGCTCCCGGCGCCCCGGTCGGTCCAGGATTTCCCGGCGCGTCGGGCACCCACAGGCGCACCCGAAAATAGCGCGCCGTTACCGCTGCGAAGCTGGCCGACCGCGCCGGCGATTGCGTCGGCGGCAAATCTGCGACCGGCCGGAAGTGCTCGCCATCCGTGCTCGCTTCGAGGGCGGCAAGCGGCGGCGCCGGGGATCCGAAACCGCGGCGGCCCGGCAGTCCGAGTTGAACCGAGCGGACGGCTTGCGGTTGATCGAATGTATATTGCACCCAGGCCGAATGGTCGATCGGATCGAGCCCAATGGCGATGGGGTCGGCAAATTTCCCGTCGCTCAGCAGATCGGGACTCGCGGCTCCGACACTCGCGCTGGTCTCGGCGGGAACGAGAGGCGCCAATGATTCGAGCGCCGGACAACGATACGCCAAGACGAGCGCATCCTTGTAGAACCCGGCAGCGGAGATGCGTGACGGACCAGCGAGGTCGGCTGCCACGTCTTGATAAGGACCGGCGATATGGGGTGGGTCGGGCAAGAGACCGCGAAAGCGCCTCCGACCCTCGATTCGAAGCTCACTCCACACGAGCTTTTTCATCGCGTCTTCAGGCTGGACCCAGGGACCGCCGCTCGCGCTCCAGCCCGACGCCGTTTGGATGGAGAATTCAAGCCCCAGTTGCTGCGCGGTTTCGGCCGAAATTCGCAGCGCGTCCTGCCATTCGGGCGACATGTAGTCGAGTCTATGGGCGACCATGAGCGGCGTGCCCAAGTCGATTTGGAAAAGCTGCGCCCCGCCGATCCCGACGCGGTGCATCCATTCGAGGTCCAGCTTCACGCCCGCGGCGCTCACATTGCCGTTCATCCAATGCCACCACACGAGCGGTCGCGCGCTGACCGGAGGACTCTCAAACCCCGCGAGCAAGGCGTCGGCGCAGCGACAGGGCGCACCTGAGCACAGTCCCGCGATCGCGATCGCGCACGCGCCGAGCGTCGGCGCGTGCGCGAGGTATGGAGGGCGAGTCCCGCCCAAAAGACGTGCTCGATGTCGCGATGCCATGGTCATTCCAGCTGCATCGGCCGGAGCATATCAGGGGCCTGAATCCGGTGGCGATGGGTCGGGGTCCATGGCATAGTCGGCACAGAAACCGGGTCTCGAAGGTTCCGGGGGGCTGAGTTAGGAGCGCAAACAATCATGAGTGCTCGATTTTGGTTCAAAGCCGTGGTCTGCGAGTTGCTGCCGCTCTTGTTTGTTCTGGGTTTGCTCGAAAAAGCGGGCCAGTGGCCGTTTGGCGCTCGGTCGCTGGCTGGCGTGGTGTTGTTCGGGCTGTGCTGGTTCGGCCTGAAGCGAGTATTTCTCGCGGTTTTCGATGTGGTCGGGATCTATCTACCGTCGCGCAAGACCGCGACCGGGGAGCCTCCGTAGCTCGACGGCAAGATGCGGTCAACGCGAATGGCCGCCGAATGCGGGTCGCGCCCGTTCTCAAGTCTCCGCGACGCGCCGGTAGACCCGCAGGAATTCCTCGGCCGCCTTGTGCACGTTATCCCTCCAGTCGTCGGCGGCCGTGTGGTCCGCGCCGTCCGAGATGAACTTGACGCAGCCGAACCGTGCGCCTTCGATCCAGCAGACCTTGGCGAGCGCGTAAGCTTCCATGTCGACAAGTGTGTGAGCGCCGGCCCAGGCGCCGGTCGCGAAGGAATCTCCCGTGCCGCAGACTGCCGATGGCAGCTCGGGAAATTCGGAATCGAACTTAAGTCCTGCCGGGCCTTCCTCGAACGGCGTCACGCCAAGCGGGAATCCGAGCCCGCTCACGTCCATGTCGCGCTGGACGAACTCGCGGCAGGCTACGAGCGTGCCCGGCGCATGCTCGCGGCTGCCGGCGGTGCCGAAGTTGAGCACCAGCGGCAGCGCGCGGCCGGCGTGGGAATACCGGGTCAATTCGCGTGTGAGCGCGATCGCGGCATTGACCTTGCCGACGCCGCAGTAGAGGACCGGCACGCTGGCCTGCTCGAACACGCCTGCGCCCTCGGAACGCAGAGCCATGACCACGAGGATCGGCGCCAACGGCGCATCGTGCCCGATCGCGCGGGCCTCGTGTTCCGCGCGCTCGTTCATGGCTCGCGAGGCGCCGGCGTGAGTCCGGCGGCCTCGCGCCAGCGCGCCGCAAGGCCGCGCACGAGTGCGAGCGAACTGTGCGCGCCGTTGCCGTCGCCCTTCTCGAAATCGCCGTCGACGCAACCCAGTTGATTCGTGACATGCGCGAGGCACAGAACGGGTTTGCGACAGGCACGGGCGAACGCATAGAGCGCCGCGGCTTCCATCTCGACCGCGAGGATTCCCTGCGCCCGGCGCCGCTCGATCGCCTCGGCCGTTTCGCGGAAAGGTGCATCCGTGGTCCAGGTCGAGCCGCGGTAAACCGGAAGGCCAAGGCCCGCCGGATCGAACAGGCCGAGCAGCTTCGGTTCGATGCCGACGTACTCCGCGGCCGGCAAATAGTGATAACTCGTGCCCTCGTCGCGCAGCGCGCGCTCGATGAGAATGTAATACGGTGGCGGCCCCAAGTCCGCGATCTGACCCGCCGAGGCGATGCTGATCAGCAAGCGGCAGCCGGACACGAATAACTGCTCGGCGACGAGCACGGCGAAAGAGGCGCCCACGGCGCAGCCGACGATGCCGAAACGCTCGCCGTCCTCCTCCCATTCCCACATCTGCGTGTGATAACAGGCCCAATGCAGGGAGCGCTGGGCGCCCCGCGTCGTGCATACCCAGCGTACGAGATCGCCGTCCGGGTCGAGCACGCACAGCGGCGCCACCCGGCCCTGTTGCAAGCCTTTCTGGCGCCGCGCCTCGCGCAGCATGTTCTCGGGCCGGAATACCGAGGGCGAGCCATGATCCCAGCGCGCGAACAGCGGCGCCTCGCCGCTCATGAGCGCACCGTCGGTGCGAACAGCAAGCGCACGAAAGTCGTGAGGATGCGCGTGCCGGCGCGAATCGACCCGGACCATGTCCCGGCCACCTTGGACTCGCCTCCGAGGCGCGCCCGGTTGTCGACCGGCAATTCCAGAACGCGCAGGTGCGCCCGTGCGACGCGCATTTGCATTTCCAGATTCCAGCCATAGGTCATTTCGCGCATACCGAGTTGCAACAGCACCGGCCGCCGGATCGCACGCAGCGCGCACATGTCCGTAAAACGGACTCCATAAAGAATTCGCATCGCCAAGCCGAGCGCGAGTCCCGCCCAGCGCTGATGCCGGCCCATGCTGTGCGCAGCCGCCCGGCCGCGCACGCGCGAGCCGATCACGAAGTCGACCGCCCCGCAGGCGATCGGCTGCGTCATGGCGGCGATCATTGCGGGGTCATCGGCGCCGTCGCCATCCATGAACACGAGGATCTCGGCATCCACAGCCGCGATCGCCCCCGCAAGGCAGGCGCGCCCATAGCCCCGGCCGGCCGTGACGAGGCGCGCACCGGCCTGCGCGGCGCGTGCACAGGTCGCGTCGCTGCTGCCGCCGTCGGCGACGATGATCTCGTCGACGCTCGCGTGCGGCACTTCGGCGATCACGGCCGCGATCGAATCCGCTTCGTTCAGGGTGGGTATGATCAGCGCCGTACGGGTACCCATGCGTCTACAGGCTCCAGCGCAGGCCGCAGCCCGCACAAGCGGCCGGCGGCGCATCCGAGAGCAGGCTCTCGCGAAACGACGCGTAGGCTGCGCCGTTCCAGATGCTCCGCAGACTGTCCTGGGTCGCGTCGCCGAGCGTGTAATTCTCGTAGCCGCGCTGCGAGAACGGCGCGATGCAGCAGGGCAGAGCACGGCCGTTCGCCGTGACGTACATGACGGTCCACGGGCGGCGGCACATCGACCAGGGAGTATCGTCGTCCTGGCGCTTCAAGCTCATGCCCGGTTCGGCGGCGGCGCCCGAGGCGCTGAAGCGCAGACCCAGCGATTTCGCGAGCGCCTCGGCGGCCTCCACATGATGCGCCTCCTCGCGCGACAGGTGCTCATAGAGCGCCTGATCAGGGCGGGCGAGACCGATGGAGTTCTCGGCGAAGAACACGAGACGCTGCAGGTAGACCTCCTTGACGCCGATGTCGGCCGCGACGCGCACGAACTCAGGCAGTTCCGCGAGCGTCTCCTTGAGGCCCGTGAGCCAGGCGGAGACGCGCGGCGTCTCGTGCCCTTCGCGCACCTGCAGGGCGCGAAAATTGCGCACGTTGCGCAGAATCCGGTCAAAAAAATTCTTGCCGCGCACGGCCTGATAGCTCGCGGCATTCGCCGCATCGAGCGAGACACGCAACTCGTCGAGGCCCGCGGCAATCATCGCCCGGCCGCTTTTCTCCGTGAGCAGCGTACCGTTCGTGTTGAACAGCACGTAGACGCCGCGATCCTTGAGGTATCGCACCATCCTAGCGAGATTCTTGACGAGCATCGGTTCGCCGACCCCGTGCAGCACCGCGCGCTGGAGTCCCGGCAATTGGTCCACGATCGAAGTGAACAGATCCCAACGCATGTCCGCCGGCGGCTCGAGTTCCGCGTAAGTCCGCGGACAGGTCGTGCAGAGCAGGTTGCAGCGGTTCGTCGTCTCGAGGTAGAGACACACGGGCGGAGCCGCGGGCCGGTTCGAGAGAATCTTCGGCGCAGCCTCGTGGTACCGCGCCGTATCAATCCGCGTGTCGGGGGAGAGTACTTCGCTCATGCAACGACTCCGTGGCGGGGCGCCGGCGCCCCAGGGTCAACTCTAGCAGCAGGATGGCGGCGAACGGCAAATAGAGGACGGCATGCAAAACGAGTGGGGCAGGTTCCCACACCTGCCGGTACAGCAGCGGCGCCGCGATCGAAATATAAATCCAGGCCCAGGACATTCGACAGGCGAGCAGTGGAATGACCCAGGTAAAATACCAGGCCAGATGCGGCGAGACCATGACGGTGAAGGCCGCGAGCAGCACCGCGGCCCATCCCAGCGACACCCCGGCTCCCGGTCTCCGCAGAGCGGCCGCCGCGAGTCCTCCCATCATCACGACGGCCCCGAGCGCATAGGCGAACGGCGCCCAATGCGGCAAGGGAGTGGGCAGCATGGCCTGCAGCGCTTCGAGCGCAAAGAATCCCTCGCCGGCCGCGAGTCCTTCCTGCTGGACGTAGCCGGGTAGAAAGCCCAGCACCTGGGCGCCCACGCCCAAGAACGGGATGTAGAGAACGACGATCACGACGAGAGCCGCGGCCGGCATGCGCCAATCCCACCGGCGCCAAAGAGCCGGCAGGATCGCGAGCGGGAAAAATTTCACGAGCGTCGCGAGACCCAGCACGACACCCGCGCCGAACGCGCGGCGGCGCTCGGCGAGCAGGCAGGCGAGCAGCATGAGGCCGAGCGCCGCCGCATCGACGTGGCCGCTGCCGGCGAATTCGAACAGCGGCAGCGGATGCCAGGCGTACAGCAAGACACGCACATCGGGCAGCCCACGGCTGCGTAGCAGCGCAAGCAGGCAGGCGACGAGCAGCACCTCGAACAGCACCATCGCGAATTTCATCGCGGTGAGCGTCGGCCGGACGGCCGTGACGGCACGAAAAATCCATTGCGCCGCGGGCGGATAGATCGTGAGCGCGGTGTCGGCCCGATTGATGAACGGATAAATCTCGGCGTCGCGCAGCGACGCGAGCGCGGGGTCCGCCGGACGGAAACGGTAGGGATTGATGGCCGCCGCCTGCACGCGCCCGTCCCAGACATAGCGGTAGACGTCGGTCGAGACCGGCGGTGCTCCCAAGAGCAGGGCGCGGGCGACGAATGCCGTCCCCAAAATCAGCAGCAGCGCGCGACGGCCGCGCAATGCCGCGAGCGCGGTTTCGTGTCGAAGAAGCCACCAGACCGCGACCGCATAGAGCGCACCCGCAGCGAACGCGCTCCACATGACGATGTCGTGATCGCGGCCGAAGAGTCCCCACCCGCCCAAGCCGGCGAGCCCGAGCAGCATCGCGGAAGCGACGATCAGGAACGGCGGAACGCGCGCCCCCGTCATGGTGAATGTGCACGAAGTCCCTGTGTGCGCAGCAGCGCCGCGGCATGCGGTGCCGCGAAGGAGTCGTACTGCGCGGAGAACGGCCTGCCCCGCAGCGTCTCGCCGGCGAGGGTCCGCAGCGCCGCTGCGTCGTCGACGTCGTACCACGTCGGCAGCATGATCGTTTGGAGTCCGAGCTCCGCCGCGCGCTGCAGGGTTTGTGCGGCGACGAGCGGTGTACTCCAGTCGATATCCTCGAACAGGCGGCGATGGCATTGCTGCATGCCGAGCAGGTAATATCCGCCGTCCGTCGCAGGCCCGAATACGATGCGCGCACCCGGCCCGCGCAGACTCCGTGCCGCCGCGACGAGCGCGGCGGTCGGCAATGTCGGGCTGTCCGAATTGAGCACGCAGGCGCCGCCATACCCGAGGTCGAGCAAGGTTTCGATCGCATGCGCGAGGCATGCGCCGAAGTTCGGCAGCCAGGTCTCGATCAAGCCGACCTCGGGGGCGACCAAGTCTTCGAAGAACGGCAGCGACTCCGGCGGCCCAAAGGCCATGAAGCGCGCGAGCTCGGTCTCGGCACCGGCCGCCGCCAGATTCGCGTCGATGTCGCGCAGGAAGGCGGTGTTGAACGCGGCCGCCTCGGGCGGCGTGAGCGGCGGACAGAGGCGGGTCTTCGTGCGTCCCGGTTCCGAGCCCTTGGCCATGACGGCAATCGCGCAGCAGTCGCTGCGGGCGCCCGGTGCCGCGCGGCGCTTCAGCATGGCATTGCGCGCTTGGTGGGCATCATGCCTACTTTGGAAACGTCAGCCATGCGAACACCGGCACGTTGTCGTAGATATGCCAGCCGCTGCCCGCGAAGAGGAAGATCGCGATGACGTTGAACCAATGCGCGATCTGTACGGCGGGGGATGCACGACGATGGAGCGACTCATGGGCAGATTCCAGGGCAGCGCGGTGGCTTTCACCATAACGGAGACCGGACGCAGAGGCCAAACATTTCGCAGTTAAACTAATGTCCATATATTGACACCGTGTCAGCGTGCTGTGATCATCGTTCCATGTCGTATATCACCGCGCGCCGTGAGGAGGAAAAAGAACGCCGCCGCGCCGAGATCCTCGATGCGGCCGAACGCTGGTATGCAAAGAGGGGCTGGGACGCGTTGACGGTCGAACAGGTTGCGCGCAGCGCGCGGCTCTCGCGCGCGCTCGTCTACGTCTATTTTCGCGACAAGGACGATTTATTGCTGGGCATCGGCGAGCGCGCCATGGGACTGCTCCGCGACCGCTTCGCGGGCGCGGTCGCGACGCATGCCAAGGGCTTGGATCAAGTCGAGGCCATCGGCCGCGCCTACATGGGTTATGCGCATGAATTTCCTCACTATTTCGACTTCTGCACGCGCTTCCAATCACGACCGCCCGTAGCCGGCGGCGGCTCGAACGAGGATGCCTGTCAGGCGGCCGGCGACCAAGCCATCGGCATCATCGTGCGGGCCATCGAGGCCGGCGTCGCCGACCGCAGCATTCGTGCGAACATCGGTGATCCGATGCTGCTGGCCGTGACGCTCTGGGCCTTTACCCATGGTGTCATTCAACTCGCCATGGTCAAGGCCAATGACCTCGCGCGCTTCGGAGTCGCGATTCCTGAATTCAGCGGCAACGCACTCGGCCTGCTGCGTGCCTTGATGCAAACCGCACCACCACCCTGATTTTTATTTGCCACGGGATTGACACATGTCCAATCGATATGCAGATGTCCATAGAATCTTGACCTTCTTCAGTGCCATGCTGCTCGCCGCTTGCTCTGCCCCTGTACCGCCGGAGCCCGGTCCCGCCATCGTCGTCGCTCTGCCGGCGCACGCCGGTACGACGCAGGGCGACGCCTCGCGCCGCTATCCCATCGAAGCCGTGCCTCGCTACCAGAACGCCATGTCGTTCCGGGTCGGCGGCAAGATCATCGAACGCAGCGTACGGCTAGGCGACCGCGTCCACGCCGGACAAGTGCTCGCACGCCTGGATGCCGTCGATGCCGCCGCCCAAACGGCCGCCGCTCGCGCCGCCCTGGAAGCCGCCGAGCACCGGCTGCGCTTCGCGAAACAGCAACTTGACCGGGACACGGCTCAGGCCGCCGAATCGCTGATTGCCGCGAACGCCCTCGAACAGACCGACGATGCCTACCGCGCCGCGGTCGCCGTGCGCGATGAAGCGGCCGACCAGTTCGCGGTGGCAGAGCACACCCTGGAATATCACCGCTTGATCGCGGACCACGACGGCGCAATCACGAGCGAGAACGCGGACACGGGCCAGAACGTCGTCGCGGGTCAGGCCGTCTACGGCGTCGCTTGGAGCGGCGACATCGACGTGGTGCTCGATGCCGCGGCGACCGACCTGCCGCAGATCACGATCGGACAGGCCGCCATCGTCACCTTCACTGCGCTGCCCGGCCGCCTCGCCAAGGCGCGAGTGCGGGAAATCGCGCCCGCCGCCGACCCCTTGAGCCGCAGCTATCGCGTGAAATTGAGCCTCTCCCCGGGCGACGCCGGCGTGCGGCTCGGGATGACCGGCGATGCCGAGTTGGCCACGCTGCAGGGTTCGACGCCGCCCGGGGCCGCTGCGCCTGCACGGGGCGCAGCACCTGCGGGGGCCGCAGCGCCGGAGACGCTCTTGTTCAGAACTCCCGCGACCGCAGTCTTTCACAGTGGCAACGCGACCGCGGTCTGGGTCGTCCGAACCGCCGACTCGACCCTCGAACTGCGACCCGTCTCGGTGCGCCGGTATACCGCGAGCGCGGCGCTTATCGATGCCGGTCTCCACGAGGGCGACGAAGTCGTCCAGGCCGGCGTGCATACGGTGTTCGCGGGCGAACGGGTCAAACCGGTCAAACCGTTGTTCTCCGACGCCGCTGGTGCGGGCCGATGAGCGGCGACACCTCGCTCATCCCGGGCGCAGCGCCATCCGCGGTGAGCAACGCGGCCACGACGGGGGAGAGCCGCCGCTTCAATCTCTCGGCGTGGAGCCTCGAGCACGGTGCGCTCGTCGCCTTCCTGATCGGTTTGGTGACGCTGCTCGGCATTTTCTCTTATGGCCGCCTGGCGCAATCCGAGGATCCGCCATTCACGTTCAAGGTCATGGTAATCCGCACCCTGTGGCCCGGCGCCACGGCGCGCCAGGTCCAGGAACAAGTCACGGATCGCATCGCTCGCAAACTCCAGGAGAGTCCCGACACCGATTTCCTCAAGAGCTATTCGCGTCCGGGCGAGTCGACGATTTTCTTCAACGTCAAGGACGCGACGCCGCCATCGCAGGTCCCGAACACCTGGTATGAGATCCGCAAGAAGGTCGGCGACATCGCCTTTACCTTGCCGGCGGGCGTCCAGGGACCGTTCTTCAACGATGAGTTCGGCGATACCTACGCGAACATCTACGCGCTCGAGGGCGACGGCTTTTCTCCCGCTGCCTTGCACGACTACGGCGAGCGGCTGCGGACCGAAATGTTGCGCGTTCCCGACGTCGCCAAGGTCGAGTTCCTCGCCGATCAGGAACAGCGCATCACGATCGAGATCCCGAACTCCGCGTTCGCGAAACTCGGCCTCACTGCGCAGCAGATCGCCGATGCCGTCAACACGCAGAACGGCGTTGCCGGCGCCGGTGTCTTCACGACCGGGCATGATCGCGTCTACGTCCGGCCGAGCGGCCAATTCCGCGATGCCGAGGCGCTCGCCGAAACCCTGCTGAACGTCAACGGCCGCGTGATCCGCCTCGGCGATGTCGCCACGATCTCGAGCGGCTACCTCGATCCGCCCGCCGAACTCATGCGCTACGACGGCGCCAATGTGCTCGGAATTGCCGTGACCATGACTCCCACCGGAGATGTCGTGGCGCTCGGCAAGGCGCTCGCGCGTGAAACCGCACGGCTGCGTGGCGACCTGCCGGCGGGCCTCAAGCTCGTGCAGGTGTCCGATATGCCAAAAGCCGTGACGCGCTCGGTCGGCGAGTTCGGCGAAGCGGTGACCGAGGCGATCGCGATCGTGCTCATCGTGAGCCTGTTGAGCCTGGGGCTGCGCACGGGGCTCGTGGTCGCACTCTCGATTCCCCTCGTGCTCACCGCGACCGCGCTCTGCATGTACCTGTTCGGCATCGGGCTGCACAAGATTTCGCTCGGCACGATGATTCTCGCGCTCGGATTGCTCGTCGACGATGCGATCATCTCCGTCGAGACGATGGCGGTCAAACTGGAGCAGGGTTTCGACCGGCTCCAGGCCGCGGCATTCGCCTACACGAGCACGGCATTCCCCATGCTGACCGGTACGCTGGTCACGGTATCCGGATTCCTGCCCATCGCACTCGCGAAATCGACGACCGGAGAATACACGCGTTCGATCTTCGAGGTCTCCGCGATCGCCCTGATGATTTCGTGGGTTGCCGCGGTGACCGTGATTCCGCTGCTCGGGAATTGGATTCTTGCGACCCGCCCGGCGCATCCGAGCGGCGCCGCTCATGCGGACCTCTACGACACGGCGTTCTACCGACGCCTGCGCGGCTGGATCGGCTGGTGCGTGAAACGCCGCAAGACCGTGCTCGCGCTCACGCTCGGCTTGTTCGTCCTCGGCTTGGCGGCCTTCGCCTTGGTCCCGCAGCAGTTCTTCCCGGGGTCCGATCGGCCCGAACTGCTCATCGACCTGCGCCTGCCCGAGAACGCGTCGATCATGGCGACGCTGCACGAGGCCGAACGCTTCGAGGCCATGCTGCAAAACCGACCGCAGATCGATCACTTCGTCGATTTCGTCGGCTCGGGCAGCCCGCGGTTCTACCTGCCGCTCGACGAGCAGCTCGCGGCGCCGAACTTCGCCCAATTCGTGATCACGGCGAAGAGTCCCAAGGATCGTGAACGACTCGCCGAAGTCTTGAGCGCCGTCCTGGTGAGCGAATTTCCAGCGGTGCGGACGCGACTCTCCCGGCTCGAGAACGGGCCGCCCACGGGTTTCCCCGTGCAATTCCGCCTCTCGGGTCCCGAGATCGACACGGTGCAACGGCTTGCCGACGAACTCGCCCGCGTCCTGCGCGACGACGCGCAAACCGTGAATGTCCAGTTCGATTGGGACGAGCCCGCCGAACGCTCCGTGCACTTCGAGGTCGACCAGCACAAGGCGCGCGAAGCGCACCTCTCGTCCCAGGACATCGAGAATTTTCTGCAGCTATCCTTGAGCGGCCATACGATTTCGCAATTTCGCGAACGCGATTTGTCGATCGGCATCGATTTGCGCGCACCGCGGGCGGATCGCATCGATCCGTCGCAGATCGAGCGCCTTGCGATTCCGACGCCGGCCGGAACCGCCGTGCCGCTGGCCGCGCTTGGGCGTTTCTCCTACGGATTGGAATATGCCGTCGTCTGGGAGCGCGACCGGCAGCCGACGATCAACGTGCAGGCCGACGTGAAGCCCGGTGCGCAAGGCATCGAAGTCACGAACCGGATCGATCGGCGTCTCGCGAGCCTGCGTCGCTCGCTGCCGCCCGGCTACCGCATCGAGATCGGCGGCACCGTCGAGATCAACGCCAAGGCGCAAGCTTCGATCAATGCCCAGATGCCTCTGCTCGGGATCGCCGTGCTGGTGTTCTTGATGGTGCAGCTGCAAAGCTTGAGCCGAGTGGCGATGGTCGTGCTGACCGCGCCGCTCGGCATCATCGGCGTCGTCGCCGCATTGCTCCTGTTCCACATGCCGTTCGGCTTCGTGGCGCTGCTCGGCATGATCGCGATGTTCGGCATCATCATGCGCAACTCCGTGATCCTCGTCGACCAGATCGACAAAGACGTCCGCGCGGGGCACGGCGGTTTCGAGGCGGTGGTCGGCGCAACCGTGCGTCGCTTTCGTCCCATCACGCTCACCGCGGCGGCCGCAGTGCTCGGCTTGATACCCCTCGTTCGCAGCAATTTCTTCGGTCCGATGGCCACCGCGCTCATGGGCGGCATCACCGTCGCGACCGTGCTGACGCTGTTCTTTCTGCCGGCGCTGTACGCCCTCTGGTTCCGCATCGACGCAGAGACGACGCGATGAGCTCTCGAACCTCCAGCCGGCGCCTCATCGTGGCGGCCGCCGGACTCACGAGTCTCGCGGCCTGCGGTGTCTTCGGTCCGCAACGCGAGCCGCCGCACATGAATCTGCCCGTACATTACGCCGCCGGCGCTGCGCCCGGACCGGATATGGCCACGACGACCGAGGCCGACGCCGACGCGGCGGCGCAAACGGCGCCGCCGCGCCCTGTACCGGATTGGTGGACGGCCTACGGTTCAGAGACGCTCGACGCGTGGGTCGACGAAGGCTTGCGCTCGAGTCCCTCGCTCGGTGCCGCGCGCCATCAGTTGGATGCGGCGCGCGAGCTGCTGCGCGGGCAAATCGGCAACTCGCTGTTGCCGAGCATCGACGCGGGCTTCGAGCCGTCGCGCCAGCGCGCGCTGAGTCTGCCCGTGCTGCCGCAGCAGACCTTCCTCTACAACGTCTTCGCCGCCGAGGTCAAAGCATCCTACAGTTTCGATTTCTTCGGCGCTGCCGTGCTCGCCGATCGCGCGCTGGCGGGCCAGGTGCGGCAGCAGAACTATGAATTCGAGGCGGCGCGGCGGGCGCTTTGCGCGAACATCGTCGTGGCCGCGATCGATGCGGCCTCGCTTCAGGAACAGCTCGCGGCCACGGCGGACCTCGTGGCGCTCGCCGAGCGGCGCGCCGCCCAGACGGCGGCACGGTTCCGCCTCGGCAGCGCCTCGCGAGCCGAGATGCTGGCGACGGATGAGGATGCGGCATCGGTCGCCGCGGCCCTGCCGGGCTTGCGCGCCGAGTTGCTCGCCGTGCGCCATACCCAGGCCGTACTGATGGGACGCACGCCCGATGCGGCTCCCGAGGCGCTCCCGCTCGATGACTTCAAGCTGTCCGCGCCCGTGCCGGTGTCGGTCGCGTCCGACCTTTTGCATCAGCGCCCCGACATTCTCGCCGCGGAAGCGGCCGTGCGCGCGAGCGCGGACCAAGCCGGGGCGGCGGCGGCGGCGATGTTCCCGTCGCTCGCCTTGTCGGCGGCCTATGGCCGCGGCGGATTCGATTGGTCGACGTTCACCTCGCCGGCGGGAGCGATTTGGAGCGCCGGCGGGTCCCTGACCCAGCCGCTGTTTCACGGCGGTGCGCTGCGCGCGCGCAAGCGTCAATACCAGGCACAATATGACGCCGCCGTCGACGGGTACCGCCAGACCGTGCTCGCGGCCTTCAAGAGCGTCGCCGATACGCTCGTCTCCCTGCAAGCCGACACCGACGCGCTCGCGCAGTACCGGCGGGCGGCAGACGCCGCCGCCGCCTTCGATCGCGACACCGCCGCCCGCTACCGGCTCGGTGCCGCGCCGCTCACGCTGAGCCTCGCCGCCCGGCAGCAGTTCCGAATCCTGCACGTGCAGTACTTGCGGGCCCGCGCGGCACAGCTTGGCGACACCGCGGCACTCTTCGATGCCATGGGCACCGTGCCCGCGGCGTCATCGACGCCGTGAGCCCTCAGCGCTTGCTGCGCGCCTCATAGGAGAACTTTTCTCCTTCCAGCGACGCATCGACCATCAAACCGCCCTTTGCAATCGTGAACACCGCCATGCCCTTGTTAAAGCTTCCCACCACCGCGGCATCGTGCAGACCGGCACTCGCTCCCGCTCCCGCACCGTCGGTGCTGACGCCGGCGGATGCCCCTGCCGTGATCGCCGTGACGCTTGCACCGGCGCCGAATTGGAAATTGCCCGATTCGAACTGCTCGAGTGCTTGCTGGTTCTCGAAAAAAATGATCTCGCTGTAGGCTTGGCCGCCCGCCTGCCAGCCCACGCTCAATTGCGTCACGGCCGTCCGGCCGACATACACGTCGTGCACAAAGACGCGTCCGCTGCCGTGCGCCGCGCCGACGATGAAGCCGCCCTGACCGACGGTCGGAAACACGGCATAGGCATAGCTCCTCTTGAAATACGCCGCGCTTTGATTGGCGGACCTGAAGGCCTCGGTCGCATCGTGGTAGCGGCCGGCATTGGCGGTGTTTGCGCAGAGGCCGGCGCCGAGGCCGAGGCCTGCGGCGACCAGCGTCGTGATGGATGTCGTATGTCTCATGGGGACTCCTTGTGCTATTCGTTGATGAACTCGAGGCAATGATTCGTGATCGGCGCGGGTATCAGGTCGTCAAGTGCCAACCGAGGCGCAGCATCGCGCTGACGCAGTCCGCGGGCAGATAACTCTGCCACTCCTTGATGTTGGCGGCGGCGCGCGCGCGCGTGCCGACCAAATCGGATTCATCCGCATCCGTGTCGCTCTCGAGGAGGCGCTCACGCAGAAACATCGATCGCAATCCCAACGTGGAAATCAAATCTTGGCGTAGCTCGGCACGCGGCATGGGACTCTCCTTGTGGCTGAACGGTCGTCGGGTGGAGCTTGCATGGCCGCGGCGCGATTCGTCTGTTCGCTGGCACGCTGTCGCAGATCATATCGGGACGGTGCCGACCCGGCGCCTGCCGGGCGGGCCTTCCTCAGGCAAGCCCATGGGCCGGCGATACGGGCAGCAGGCGATTCATTTCCGTTCGTACGGCGTGATAGCACTCGCAGGCGCGCAATTGCAGGCCAGCGCGATCGAGTACGTCGATGTGGCCGCGGCGGTAGCGAATCAGGCCGCTCGCTTGCAGGCGCCCGGCCGCTTCGGTGACGCTTTCGCGCCGCACGCCAAGCAGGCTCGCGACCAACTCCTGGGTCATCGTCAACTCACGCGGCGGCAGGCGATCGAGGGTCCAGAGCAGCCAGCGACTGAGCTGTTGCTCGACCGAGTGGTGGCGATTGCAGGCTGCCGTTTGCGATATTTGCATGATCAGAGCCTGGGTATAGCGGAGCAGCACGCTTTGAAAGGCCTCGCCGCGCTGGAATTCGCGGATGAGCGCCTCCCGTTCGAGCCGATAGGCATGGCCGCTCGCGCGGACCACGGCGGAGCTCATCGTCGTATTGCCGCCCATGAACAAGGGCATGCCGACGACGCCCTCGGGCCCGACGCCCGCGAGCTCCGCCGATTCGCCGGAGCGCGTGACGTAGTGCAGCGAGATGATCGCGGAGATCGGAAAGTAGCCATGCTCCAATTGCGCCCCGGGCTCATAGAGGCC
>Ga0302157_10001281_pt1 | contig 31257 bp, 22 predicted proteins | sample I_Bog_N3_3_FD_193502 | JGI IMG/M metagenome (GOLD analysis project Ga0302157, IMG submission 193502) | Peat permafrost microbial communities from Stordalen Mire near Abisko, Sweden - I_Bog_N3_3 | ecosystem: Environmental > Terrestrial > Soil > Wetlands > Peat | place: Sweden: Abisko, Stordalen...
GCAGCACCTGCTGCGTCTCCCGCTGGCGTTCTTCGAGCGGCGCCACGTCGGCGACCTGGTGTCGCGCTTCGGGTCTCTGGAGCCGATCCGGAACCTGTTCGCCGAAGGGCTGATATCGGTTCTGGTAGATGGCATCATGGCGATTCTGACCGCCGGCATGATCTTCATTTACAACGCGCGCCTGGGCGCGGTCGTGCTCGCGGCGCTGGCAGTCTACATCGTGCTGCGGATTGTCTTTTATCGCCTGTTCCGGCAGCGCTCGCTCGACCTCGTACACGCCCGGGCACAGGAGAACTCAACCTTTATCGAGACCGTGCGTGCGATCCAAAGCATCAAGATCTTCAACCGGGAGGCCGGGCGCACCGCGCTGTGGTCGAATCGTTATGCCGAGGTCATGACGGCGAATGCCGGAGTCGAGCGCTTGAAGGGCGCCTTTAAGGCGCTGAACGACATCGTGTTCGGCTGCGAGAACCTGGCCGTCGTCTATCTTGGCGCGCTCGCGGCGCTCGATGGGACGATGACGATCGGCATGCTGTTCGCCTTCATGTCGTACAAGCAGCAGTTCACCGACAAGGCCGTGCGCCTGGTTGAGAAGGGCATCGAGTTCCGCATGCTGGACCTCCACCTCGAGCGGCTTGCCGACATCACGCGGGAGCAGCCGGAGCTGAAGCCGCAGACCGGGACCGACTACCGTCATCCGCTTGAAGGGCGGATGACGGTTTCCAACCTGGCATTCCGCTACGCGCCCGGCGAACCGTTTGTGTTCGAGCACGTGAACTTCGAGATTGGCGCCGGAGAGTACATTGCGATCACCGGCCCCTCCGGCGGGGGCAAGACCACGCTTCTGAAGGTGATGCTCGGTCTCCTGGAGCCGACCGAGGGAGAGATCCTGGTGGATGGGCTGCCGCTGCGCACCTTCGGCGCAAGGACCTTCCGCGACCAGATCGGAGTCGTCATGCAGGACGACCAACTTTTGTCCGGCTCGATCGCCGACAACATCTGCTTCTTCGATAGTGCGTTCGATCCCGCGCACATGCAGGACTGCGCGATGCTCGCCGGCGTGCACGAGGAGATCATGCGTATGCCGATGGCCTATGACAGCCTGATCGGCGACATGGGCTCCTCGCTTTCCGGCGGGCAACGCCAGCGTATCCTGCTGGCGCGTGCGCTGTACAAGCGGCCCAGGATTCTGTTCATGGATGAAGGCACCTCTCACCTCGATACCGCGATCGAGACCAAGGTGAACGCCGCGATCAAGACCCTTGGCCTGACACGCGTGATCATCGCGCACCGGCCCGAGACGATCGCCTCGGCGGAACGGCGGCTTCTGATCGACCGCGGCGGTATACAGGAGCTCCCGCCCGGATCGGCCGGTGTGCGTATTCTTGAATCCGCGCCGGTGTGATTCATGTCAGGCGTATCCAATCCGTGATGCTGTGCTCGGGCTGGTGAAACCCGGCCTTTTCACAGGATGTCACCGAGCGACGCCACGTCTTCTCCAGGCCTCCGCCCGGATTTCCGAGCATCGGCGGCAAATGGGGGGCAGCCGCTATGCGGCGTCAGGCTGCTCGGCGCAGTGAGCGGAACCCGGCATGGCCGATACGCTTGCGCGATCGAATTCGGACCCGCGCGATCGGCCTTCGCGACGCACGGCGTTGGCGACGTTCTGCGTGCCAGGAAGCTTGCCATCGCTTGCGGCTGCGATGACGGAGACGCACTGATTTTCTCGGCGCCGCCTCATGGTTCAAGAGTGGCTTGAGGCCGCGTTCCGGACAGTGGCGATGATGTGACCGACGCTGTGGTCGCCAATTATTGCCGCCGCGCCCCAGCCCGCCTGCCACCGGCACCCTCGACAGCGATGCGGGCAACCAGCATCTGGCGTCGTTCAACGCGCGTTGTTCCGCCTCCGGCCGCTTCCGGCAGAGGGTATGGCGCATCCTCACGCACTGACCGGACACGCGCATCGCCCTCTGCCGCGGCAGCAACTGCGGACGCCGCCAGGTGATGGTGTGGCGCAAGCCCGAGGGCTGTCAGCATGAAATGCCGCCGCAAATTCTCATCTGCTGTGAACCAGATCATATCGTGGCGCCGGATAATCGGCGAAAGTTCGTCTCGTGCCGTCAAGCCTTTCCTCGAATGGCACGTAGGTAAAGAAGGGAACTCACTCATGACTGTTCGTTCAAGCAACGAAGCTTCCGATACCCATCAGGCCAAGAACCTGGTCGCCCTGGACAAGGATGGCCGCATCCAGGTGCTTGACGCCGATGTTCTCGATCTGATTGCCGGTGGCGTTGCTCCGTCGCGTGGGTTGCTCGACAACGGCAACTGTAACTGCAGCCGGCAATTTTAACTGCGTGCCGTTGTCATCCAACAGCTTCGTTGGGTGACAACGGCAACGGCAGGTCACCCGACGGCAGGCCATAACGGCTGAAGTCCGCTTGGCTAACTCAGTATTACGGTCAGGCGCCGGGCAGGGCGCTCTGTATTCCCTGTTTCCGGTGTCTGATTATTTTTAGGCAATAAAAGGGAGTTGATCCGATGGCAACACTACAAGCAATAAAGGATCAAGCGGCATTCTCATTCAATCCACGCAGGCTGAAGCTGACGCTTCTTCCGACTGAGCAGTGTAATTTTCGATGCCGTTACTGCTACGAGGATTTTAAGATAGGCAAAATGACCCCCCGGGTCGTGAGCGCGATAAAATCACTTTTGACAAATCGCGGGCCGGAGTTAGAGCGACTTGACATCAGTTGGTTCGGTGGAGAGCCTCTGGTTGCCAAGGAGATCGTGCATGACATTCAAGCGCACGCCTTCGACGTCTGCGAACAATATGGCGTTCACCTCAATGCGTCGATGACAACGAACGGCTATCTGCTCAACGCAGATACGCTCCAAACACTAAGCAAAATCGGAGTTAAACACTTTCAGATAAGCCTGGATGGCAAAGAGGATGTTCACAATAAAAACCGGGTCCTTGCGTCAGGCGCCGGAACTTTCGATAAGATTTGGAACAACCTCTTGTCGGCAGCAAGAACGGACATACCGTTTGAGATTGCTTTAAGGATCCATATAACTGCACAAAATCTTTACAACGTCGAGGACTTTGTCGAGGACTGCTGGGCGTCATTCGCCTACGATCAGCGTTTTGCTTTCTTCTTCAAGAAGATCACAAACCTTGGCGGCTCAAAAGATGTGGTTGCCGCTATACCAGATAATGAAACGGCAACGAGTGTTTATAATCATCTTCTGGCAAAATATCCGACCAAGACCGTAGATCACGGCTTCCAGGTGTGCTATGCGGCTCAGCCGAATGCTTTCGTCGTCAGGTCAGATGGACGCCTTGCGCGGTGTACTGTCGCTTTTGGTGCCGAAAGCAACCATGTTGGAGCTATTAGCGGCCATGGAGAGATGAGCATAGACATCGAAAAACTGAACCTCTGGTTCAAAGGTTTTACTACCTTGGACGAAGCTTCTCTGACCTGTCCGTTAGCAGCCCTTCGGCTCTACTAGCGTTGATATGCCGGATCAGCAGACGCCAGAATGGGAGACCGGAGCGCCGACTATAACGAATCCGCAAGAGAGCTGACACTGTCATGGCGACTGAATGGTCCAGCGTTGCGGCTAGCGACCTCTGGATGATGCACGATCTGATCCGCGACAATCACCCGGGTCCGGTCAATGCGGAGGACCCTTCGTTCGGACACTGGTTGCAGGCCGGCGCCGAGACCTTGTCCGCGCAGGCGCGGGCCGCGCGCACCGAGCATGACTATCGCCTGGTCCTGCTCACCTATGCCAACGGCTTTGCCGACGGTCATCTGGAGGTCCGGTTCAACGCTCCGGAGCAGAAGTTCTGGCCTGGCTTCCTGACCCGGATGGATGCGGTTGACGATCCAGCGCGCGTCGTGCTGGTCGACCGCGCACCCGGAATCAGCCCGGGCGATGTGCTGGTGAGCTGGGGTACCGACTCGGTCTGTGATTTGTTAGCCGCTCGCGTGCTGCGGCCGCATTTCAACCCGAAGGTGCCCCACCGCCTTAGGCTTGTATCGTCGTGGCTGACCGTCGCCAGCGCCGGCGATGTCGCCGGTCAGGCGGCAAGCTGCCGTTTTCAGACCGATACCGGATTGCGAACCGTGGAGCTCCACTGGCGTCCGATCGATGCGGTGACGCTTTCGCATTGCCTGGCGAAGGCGAGCGGCATCGAGGTACCTGCGCCGGGCGTGCGAAACTTCCGCGGAACATGGATGATTTCGCTCCCTACGTTCAATTGCCGCGGCGCTCACGCTGCGCAGATGCAAGATCTTATCGTATCACTGCGCGCTCACGCGCCGGAACTTTACCGGGCACCGCGCGTGGTCTTCGATCTTCGCGGCAATTGCGGCGGCGACAGCAAGTGGGGTGACGACATCGCAGAAGCGCTCTGGGGAGCCGCTTCCGTCGAAGCCGTAAAGGCCAGTTTTGACGCGACAGTTGACTGGCGGGTTTCGCAGCGGAACCGTGACGCACTTCTTTCCAACGCGGTCGTCATGTCTCTGGCCGGGCACTCTGATTCGGCTGCGCGAAGTGAAGGCCTTGCACGACGTATGGAACAGGCATTGGCGGCGAACGTGGCGCTCATGCGGGAAGCTGACCCGCCAACCGGGAAGCCTCCAAACCTGATCTCACCGTTCGCGCATACGGTTTACGTTCTTACCGGGCCGCACTGCGCAAGTGCCTGTCTAGATTTTTTGGATCTGCTCGATCGATTGCCTGGGACAACGCGCGCCGGCTTGCCGACATATGCCGACACCAATTATCTCGAGACTGCTTTCGCTCCGCTTCCAGGCGGCCTGGCGAGGCTCGCCTATCCCATGAAGGTGTACCGGAATCGGGCCCGCGGCGCCGACGTCGCCTACCAACCGCAGATCGCCTGGCCGGGCGGCACGATGACCGACGAGTCGGTGGTGCGATGGATCAACGGCTTGCCATGACGCCCGACCTGTCGCGGAGACGGACCGGCGCGCTAGACCAAAAAGTCGGCAATGCTCTCCAGCGCGCCTCGGTCCCTGATCGTGATGAGTCCGCCTTCCATCACCATGTGGCCGGCCCGGACCCAATCGCCCAGATGCTTGTTGATGCTTTCCCGGGAAATGCCGATCAGGTTGCCGATCTGCTGCTGCGACAGCTTGATGTCGAGGCGGATGCCGTCCCGCTCCGGCTTGCCGAATGCCTCTGCCAGGCGCAGCAGCCCGCGTGCGACGCGCGACCGGGCGTCCCGCATCAGGGCATCCTCCAGGTGCTCGCTGGTCTGACGGAGCCTGCGGCAGAGCACCGCAAGGAGGCGTGCCTGGATTTCGGGGTTCTCTTTCAGGAATGGCATGAACCGGTTGCGGTCCACGACCAGCAACTCGGTGTCTTCGATCGCCACCGCGTCACCGGTCCGCGGCTGCCCGTCGAGCAGCGCGATCTCTCCGAACAAGACCCCGGCCCCGACAATATTGAGCACCAGCTCCCGGCCGTCTCCGGAATACGTGCATATCTTCACCCGCCCCCGGATAACCGCCATCATGCTGTCGCCTGGATCTCCCTTCCGGAATACCGTTTCGCCAGGGCTATGGCTGGAGCGCTTCGCGACCGCGGCCAGGCGGCTGAGCTCCTCCGGTCGAAGGCGCGGCATCAGAAAATGCCTCCTGCGGGGCGACCGGACGCGGGCGACGGCGCGGCGATCGTTGCTCTGCCAGCTTGAACAGGCGCCATGTCTACTCCATCAATGGGGCGAAGCGTGATACGCATGCACCGGCCGCGCTGGCGAATGTGCCGAAGCGGGCTATCTGGAAAGCAGATGCAAGCTCATCGCGATGCCCGTAGCTGTTAAGTTGTCAGTTTGCGCACTTTAATCACGTTCGCGAGAGATGTCTGTGAAATGCTTCAGAGATAACAGCGGCTCCGCAGCCGTTCGTTCGCCGGCTTCGAAGCATCTCATCTACTGAAGGCCGAGTGCCGCGCCTCCGGGGCGCCGCCTGTCGCTCGCGCCATGGATCACGCCTGTTACCCGATCGGCCTGGATGGCCTCGACCAGACCCCAGCTCCTGGGGGTGAACAACCAGGTAAAGCTCGGCTGGGTGAACCGATATCCATCGGACTGGAGCGCAGCGACGACCGACGGGTCCAGTGCGTCCGGCTCTAAATACACAGTATCCGGAAGAAACTGGTGGTGGATGCGTGGCGCGGCGACGGCGTCCGCGAGCGGCATGCCGTAATCCACCACGTTCTGGATCACGCCCAGAACCGCCGTCGGAATGCGTGAGCCTCCCGGCGCGCCGACGACCATCCATACCTGGTTGTCGCTGTCTTCCAGTATCGTGGGCGACATAGAGCTTAGCGGGCGCTTGCCCGGTGCGATGGCGTTGGCAGCACCCTGCACGAGGCCAAACTGATTCGGCACGCCAGGCTTGGCGGTGAAATCGTCCATCTCGTTGTTCAGAAGGAATCCCGTGTCGCCGGCAATGACGCCGGCGCCGAAATAGCTGTTGATCGTGTAAGTCACCGCCGCAGCGTTGCCCCAGCGGTCGAGGACCGAGTAATGGGTGGTGTGCTGGCCTTCATTCGTTGGCCGTTGGATGCCGCCAGGTCCGGGTGCCACGTCCAGCGATGGCGTTGCGCGGACCGGATCGATCGTCTTTCTGATTGCGTCGGCATACTGTGCCGAGAGCAGGACCCGCAGCGGGTTGTCGACAAAGTCCGGGTCGCCGAGATACGCGTTCCGGTCGGCGTAGGCGTGGCGCTCTGCCTCGATCGTGTAGTGGACGGCCTTGGCCGAGCCCGCCCCGATCTGACCGAGCGGATAGCCTGAGAGCACGTTCATGATCTCGCAGATGATGGTTCCACCCGAGCTCGGCGGCGGTGAGGAGACGACGCGGTAGCCACGGTACTGGCAGGAGACCGGCGTCAGTTCCTCCACCGAGTACTGGGCGAAGTCCTGTTCCGTCAGGATGCCGCCATTCGCCTCACTGGCGGCAACGATCGCCTTCGCGATCGGTCCCTTGTAGAATGCGTCGGGGCCGACCTCGGCAATCTGCGTCAGCGTGCGGGCAAGGTCGGGTTGCACCATGCGATCGCCGACGTGATAAAGTTGGCCATTGTTCAGGAAGATGGGCGCGACGTTCGGCTGACTGCCAGGCGACGAGCTGGCCAGGAATGACATGGCGGCCAGGCGGTTCGTCGCCAGGTCGCCGTCGCCCAGGACATAGCCCTGCGCCGCAAGCGCAATGGCGGGGGCAATCAGCGCCGCCCGCGAGCGGGTGCCATAGGTCTCTCGCGCCCTCTCCAGGCCTGCCACGGTACCCGGTACGGCCACGGCGAGATAGCCGCGCGTGCTGCGGCCCGGGATGACGGTGCCGCTTGCGTCGAGGTACATGCCGGGCGTGGCCCGTAGCGGCGCTCGCTCGCGGAAATTGATGAACCTGTCCTGCTTTCCGTCAGCAAGATGGATCAGCATGAAGCCGCCGCCGCCGAGATTGCCGCAGCACGGCTCCACCACCGCCAGTGCGTATCCCATGGCAACCGCCGCATCGATCGCGTTCCCGCCGGCGGCCAGGACGTCGCGACCGACCTCTGCGGCGATATGCTGGTCTGCGACCACCATTGCGGTTCGCGCCGTGGCAGCCTGCTGATCGGTCTCGTGTGCCCACCCCGACGCCATGCAGCATCCGGCGGCGATGCCGATCGCGAGCAATTCTGTTCGAACGGCGTTCGCCAAATATGCGCGACGCACGGAAAGAATGGCAGTCACGGAGAGTCCGAATGACTTGAGCGGGGCCGGAACCGGTCGTAGCATCCATCGTCCCAATCAGAATTTTGGCGTTGTCCCCAGCGTAGGTCTGCGGGACGCTAACGCTGGCGCGTTGCAAAAACTGTCACCGCCACACTGATAAGATGTCATTTGGAGCCCGTTGACAACCAAAACCTGCATGAGGGGCTTGCATTCGGTGCCGACCGCTGGAGGAACCATGATTCGGGGTGAACACAGAGGTGAAGCGGCCCTCGCGCCGGGTCGCGAGCCATGCCTTGGTCTCCTTGGAAACATGAGCCGAGTGGTTAAAGAGCGCGTGGCTTTCAGTCTCGCCGGCTGCGTTGATCTCCGTCAGCCGCATCCAGGCGGCCTTCCTGGTCGGGGCCGTCCGCTATATCGTCCAAAAGTCCACGCGCGCAGTCGATCCCAAAATGGCCATCAGGAGGTATGAAGAATGAAGCTCAATCTTGGTTGCGGACAAAACAAGCTGGATGGACACGTCAACGTCGACAAATACGGGTCTTTTGCGCCGGATGTGATGTGGGATTTGGAATCTTTTCCGTGGCCGTTCGACGACAATTCGGCTGATGAGATCGTCATGCGCCACTCGCTCGAACATATGGGCGCGTCGGCCGACGTGTTTTTTTCGATCATGAAGGAACTTTATCGAATTAGCGCGCCTGGAGCCAAGATTCTAATCGCTGTCCCCCATCCGCGCAGCGACGGTTTTGCTGGTGACCCAACCCACGTCCGGCCGATTAATCCGGCGATTTTGTCGCTGTTCTCGAAGAAGAATAACCGGGAATGGAAAGAGCTTGGGTGGCCGAATACGCCGCTTGGCATCTACCTGAACGTTGACTTCGACGTGGTTGAGGCTAACTTCGCGTTGACACCACATTGGGCGAAGAAAATGCAAAATAATGAAATAAGCCGGGAGGATGTTGAATTCGCATTGAACAGCTATTTCAATGTAGTTGATGAAATTACTGTTACTTTGGTTGCCTGCAAATAGCGCGATGGCGGACAGTCGACCGGGGTGGCTGGCGCGGGAGGCCATGCACATCAGTACGACCCCGGTGACCGAACCAGGTGCCTCGTGGACCAAACATGCGCACCGCTCGTCGGCTGAGTGCCGGTCGCCTCGCTCGGCTTCTCGAAGCCGACCCCTGATTTGGCAGCGCAGGATCGCCGTGCCGGGATCAACCTCGCCGGTGAGCATGGTGTCCATCCTCGTGCCACAGCGCTTCGCCGAAGGCGGATCGCTCGCGGCCCGCTTCGCACCAGCTTCCCTGACTCGCGGAACACGCTTCAGCCGGGCTGACAGCCCCCGGCGCAGTCAAGTGTTGCTGCCATGGAGCATGGCTATTATGTGGCCGCATTGATGTCGCTTGCGATTCGGCGGCAACCAAGGAGATCCATGATGTTGCCTCGCGTAAATGCCGCCGTTCTGCGGCGCGCAGCCTTGTCGGCCACCGCCTGCCTCGCTCTCAGCCTCGGCGCGAACGCCGCCGAGCCGCCTCAGACCGCCGCCGGCAAGCCCGAGCAGCCGAAGAGCCATCCCGTCACGGTAACACCGGAGATGATCGGCGCCGGCATCGTCTCGTCCGGGGTGACCCTGCCGCCGCCCCCGCCAGCCACCGGCACGCGGCAGAACCCGGTGTCGTCCTGGGGCAAGCCGCTGCCCTGGCCGATCGTCATCGCCGACCGGCGCAACAACCGGCTGCTCGAAGTGACCCCCGACAAGCGCATCGTCTGGGAGTTTCCCTCGCCCTCCCTGAAGATCTACCGCGGTAACGACGACGTGAACTTCTCGCCGGACGGCAAGACCATGGTGGTCAACGAGGAAGACAACTTCGACCTTCATATGCTGGACTACGAGACGCGCCGGCTGATGTGGAGCTATGGCGTGCCTGACACGCGCGGCAGCGGCGAGGGCTATCTGAACTTTCCCGACGACGCGCGCCTGCTGCCGGATGGGCGGCTGATGGTTGCCGACATCCGCAACTGCCGCCTGCTGTTCATCGACCCGAAGACCCGAAAGACATTGACGCAATGGGGCAAGCCCGGCGTCTGCAAACACGCGCCGCCTGCCACCTTCGCCTACCCCAACGACATCAACTACTTCGACAACGGCGACTTCCTGGTGACCGAAATCCCCGGTGCCTGGATCAGCCGCCTCGGCCCCGATGGCCATGTGGTCTGGACAATCCAGGGGCCGCATTTGCACTACCCGTCGGACGCCCGGGCGGCTGCGGACGGCAATGTCATTGTGGCTGACTTCGTCAAGCCGGGCGGCGTGGTGATCTTCAATCCGCAGACCGGCGAGATCGTCTGGGAATACCGCGTGACCGAGGGCGAGAAGGCGCTGGACCACCCCTCGCTGGCGGTCGAGCTGCCCACCGGCGACATCCTGCTGAACGACGACCACCGCGAACGCGTGCTGGTGATCGACCGCCAGACCAAGGAAATCATCTGGCAATATGGCACGACCGATACGCGGGGACATGCGCCTGGCTTCCTGTGGTACCCGGACAGCGTGGACATCGATTACTACCACGACTGGAAGGCGGCCCTCGCCGACAAGCGGTGACGGTCTGGCCCCAGGCAGGCCCGAAATGCGGCAGGCGGGGCGCCCGGCGCAGCAGTTCCGTCTGCCGGCGCCCCACAACGCGCCGCCACAGACTTCGAACCACCGGTCACGCGCGCTCGTGCCTGGCGGTCGCGTCAGCGCCGCCAGGCGTGCCGAGCACGCTGTCCTCATGGCGCACGACCCGCCGTGCCAGCTTGAGTGCCTGATAGCAGTCGTCGGACTCGGCCCACATCAGCGCACGGTCGAGAATATCGCAGGCCAGCGCGGAGGTCGTGGCCAGCTTGAACGCGGCAATCAGATCCCTTGCAGAGGCCAGGCCCAACGCCCGCTCCTCGTCGGTGCCGATATAGGCCGATTGGAGGGCGAAATAGATGCGCCGCGCCGGCGTGTCAGCCTGCTCCGGCGGCATGATCTGCTTGCCGAACAGAAACCTTGCCTTCGCGGTCAGCTCGATCCGCGACTTCGTGCGGAAGCGGATCGGTGCGCCATTGATGACCATCACGTCGCCCTGCCGCAGCTCCAGCACCAAATTCGACATACGTCACTTCCTTTCGGCCCACGCGCAGACGCGGGGTCCGGCGAATACCCCATCACGCCAGGAAAACGTTACCGAACCGGCACCGTGCCCAGCTCGATCAGCAACAGGGATTGCGAAATGCGCCCATCGGACAGCGTGTCGTTCGCGCTGTGCCTGCATGCCGCCGCATTTATACAGCGGCATGGGCTGGCGTCGGCGCCACGATGTTCGGCGATGCAAAAGGACGATCGTCGCGCCCAGGTTGCCGGTCAGGGCGATCGGAGCCATGGCCTGTTACCTGTCTTGCCCCCTTGCGACCAAGGCGTGCCCCCGTTTTGCGGGCGTGGCAGCCATCGTGATGGACCCAGGTTAACCGCATGTGAAACGCACGCACGCCAGCCCCGGCCCCGCACGATGCCGGCCGTGCCGATCGCTCTGCGACAGTGTCGCGCCGCCGCTGCGGCCCGAGCCCGGCCGCGGCCGGGTCAGGCGCCCATGCTGGAGGCCCAGATGCGCGGAGCGCCGCGACGGCCGCGCCATAGCGGTTGCTTGCCCCCATATCCCGTCCGGCGCGCCCAGCGGACGAGCGCAGGTGTCGCCGGCTCGGGGGGGGCTGGCTCGGAACAAGGTCCGTGCAGGGGCAAAATATAACAGGTCCTTAATCCTAAGCTCATGTCTGACAACGGCTGGATCAGGAGAGCGCTATTGACCAATCTTTTCGAAAACCTTCCCGTCACGACGACGGATGAAGAATTCACCGAACTGGTTTCGCGGCCGGGTGCCCGGATCGAGCGGATCGTCTCGAACGGCCATTCCACACCGGTCAGCACGCCCTTCGACCAGGACCACGACGAATGGGTTCTGCTGCTCAGCGGTTCGGCAGGCTTATGGGTCGATTGCGATGGTGAGCGTGATCTCCGTCCCGGCGACCATGTGCTGATCCCTGCCCGCCGCCTGCATCGGGTAACGAGAACAGCGGAAACCGAACCGACCGTCTGGCTCGCCATCCATTTCGGCTGATCCTGAGACCACCCGGCGACAGCCGCTGACGGTCACCACATCCGGCGGAACACGGTATAGAGCAAATAGGCGAGCAGCGTTCCCCCGAGGCCGAGAAGGAGCAGAGTGAGGGCAATGCCCATCCGGCGGCCTCTCGCGGGTCGGACCTCGGCCTGGTCGATGTCCTGCGTGGTCCGGCGGAATCGGACTGTGGCAATCACCATCAGCGCACCGCCGAGCATAAGGAGCAGAAGTCCACCGACATCGCCGGCGAGCTGGTTGCTTGCAGGCGGTGGTCCTCCTGCAATCGAATGCGTCGCGACCTCCAGGAGCGAGTCGAGTTTTTCAACAACGAAGCCGAATGCCACGATCGTTATCGCCGTGCGTATCCAGTCCAGAAATGTGCGCTCGTTCGCGGCGTGATCAGGATAGCGACCAATCGCTGACTCGACCTTCAGCTTGGCTGCCGTGGTGCCGAATTGGAAGCGAGGGTCGGCCGCTTCCCGGCGCTTTGGTCCGCCGCCGGGCATCGGCCGTGGTGCCGTGTCCGGGGGCTTATTGGCTTTTGTAATCAAAGCGAGGTTCGTCACGATCACGACCCGCTCGATGTCCAATGCGGCCCGCTTGCCGGTGCTCAACTCCGTCAGCGTGTAATCGACAAGTTGCTTGACGACCCCGACCATGCCGGATTGAACGCTCTCGAAGTCCCGGGATTGCGACGATGCATCGTCCCAGGGTGGATCGGCATAAGCGGTTCCATCGGGATAATCCGGCAGGAACGCAGTGCCGATATCCTCGATCACGTAGTGGCCGCCTGGCTTCAGCCATCGCGGAAACAGGTAGTACAAGGAGCGCTTGGTCAGGTAGCCGATGTGGGAGGCGTCGTCGATGATCACGTCGAACGGGCCGCCGGCAAGGCGGGCCGCTTCGTCAAGTACAGCGGGGTCGTCCTGGCTCCCACGGATCGTACGGATGCGCGACTCGCCTTCCAGACATTTCGGCTTGTCGTTGATGTCCACGCCCACGATGACGGCATTGGGCAGGTAGTCGCGCCAGACCAGCAGCGATGCGCCCGAAAATATGCCGAGTTCAAGGACTCGGATCGGGGCGTCCCGGATGCCGCGAAACAGCTTCTCATATTCGGCCAAATAGAGGCGTGGCTTGCGCGTGCCGTCCTCGGCGTAATAACGCGAAGCGATGGACTCGATTCCGGAGCCGTCTTCCCCTTCGCCGGTCACTGCGGCACAAGTGGCAACCGATCGATCGAACAGTGAGCCGGCAACGGCCGTGGTCCCCCCGGCGCGGAACTGCTCTTCCGACTGCTGCAGCAACAGCGCCATGCGCCGCGCCTGCAGCGCGGCGGAATCGGGGAAGGTCTCCGCGCCTCGTCGCAGAAAGGCGAAGAACTCGAATCCCTCCGGCCCGTACAGCGATTCGATGCGCCAATCCGTGATCCCGAGCTGGCCGAGCTCAAGGATCACCAGGGCAAACCCCGCCGGCGTAAACTGCCAAGCGTGGAAGTCGGTATAGGGCGCCGCGGCCGCGTCGTCGAACCGGGCATGCGCCGCCGCGGCCGAGGCGAAGCTCTCCATGAACGCGAGTTCTCCGTTCGACTGGTCCGACCAGCCGAGCGCGCCCGCCATCGTTGCGGCATAGGCAGTATGGTCCCAGGCGGTGCGTCGCGTGTGCCGGATTCGCCGGGCCGCGTGGGCTTGTAGTACGTCGCCGGTGGATGAGGGGGGCCGGAAGCAGTCGAAGCAGAAGCGCCGGTCGGGAATGGCCAGCGCCACGCTGCCGCCTTGCGTGACCAGTCGTTGTGCAGCCAGCAGGAAGCCGGCGAGATCGGGCGTGTGCTCGATCACATGGCTGGCGATCAGCGTATCGAACCGGCCGCGGAGATCGCTGGGCACTGCTTCGTCCAGCGCCCCCGCTTGCCAAATCGTATCGACGTCCTCGATTGCATCCAAATCGACCGCAGCGGCGGAATACTTCGCACGCAGCGTTGGGCGGTCCGCACAATCGACCACGTGCGTGCGCCATCCGTCGGCCTTTGGCGCGACCGGGTTGTAGGAAGGTCCGATCTCGACGATGCGACTCGACCGATCCGACGTGCTGAGCAGCCGGGCTTTGCGATCCATCTACTATGGCCCCACGCGTTGTTTTGCTGCGCCGGCTAGCGCAGCAACCGGCGAATACCCGGGCGCAAAGCCACCGCAACCGGCAGCAGCGGCCGTGATAGCCGATGCGCACGCATCAGGGGCAACAGGAGCGTCATCAGCCTGCGCACCTTTGGCCGATGGAGCCGCGAGATAAAGGCGATATCGTCGCAGGCTTCCCGGATGCGCTCAGCATGGCCCGCGCGCAGCGTATTGCAATAAACGCCGATCATCTGCGGAAGGAAGCGGGGGGCAAGCCTATCGCGGGTGGGGTAGCGTCCAAAATCGGGATCATCCGGAAACGCCGCCGCCAGCTTCCTGGCATAGAGTGCGCGGCTGCGGTTCATGCGGGGCGCGTAGGACGCACTGCCCGGAAATATCCGCCACTTGGACAGTGCCTTGTCGATATAGACGTTATCGAACCCGGCCCGGAACATCCGCAGGAAGATGTCGTCATCCTCGTAGCCCATCAGCCGCTCATCGAAGCCACCCACGGCGTCGAACGCCCAGCGCGAGAACAGCGAGGCCGAAGGCAGAATGAACATATCTTCCCCCAGGCATACGAACAGGTCCCGTTTTGGGTGCTGAGTGGCTATTTTGGAGAGGCACGAGCGGGTTACCGTATTGCCATGCTCGTCGATTTCGTCGAGATTACTGTAGACCCAGCCAACTACCCGATCCCCCGGCTTTGCAAACGGCTTCAGGAGCTCTGCCAGGTGATTCGGATACCAAACATCATCCTGGTCAAGCAGTGCGATGAGCTCGCCACCGGCATGCGCAATGCCGAAATTCCGCGCGGCCGCCTGGCCCCCATTTTCCTTGTGCAACAGTCTGATAGGATGCTCCGCGGCAAGTCGCTCGACGATCTGCGGCCCGCTATCGGATGAACCGTCGTTCACGACGATGATTTCCTCGGGCGGCAAACTCTGTTGCATGACGCTCCGGAGCGCCTGCTCGACGAACCGCTCCCCGTTGTAGAGTGGGATGACCACACTGATGGTGGCGTTGCGCGGAGTCCAGGTGCTACGGCGGTTGGGCGGAAGCAGGCCCTTGATGAAGCTGAGGTTCTCCCCGGCCACGCGGATCAGGTCTTGGCGCCCGCTACGCAGAGCGTTCTTGTACTCGGCTGCAATCCGCGTACGAAACCGCGGCGCCAGGATATCGCGCACATACCCATGGACCGGATTGCCGCCGAATTCTGCGATCAACTTTCGGGCATAGAGGGAAGCGCCTTGCGCCTCATCTGCAGATGGCGTGGATCTGCTGGTGACCATTCGGCGTTTGGTCAGGGCTCGTTTGATCCAGACGTTGTCGTAGCCGGCGCGAAACAGGCGCAGGAACAGATCGTCGTCTGCGTAGTCCGATAGACATTCGTCGAAGCCGCCGACCGCTTTGAATGCCGCAAGAGAGATCAAGGTGGTCGAGGGCAGCACGTCCATGTCGTCCCGGAGGCACGATACGATATCGCGTTTCGGGTGAGCGTTCCCTGCAACCGACAATGCGGCGCGGGCCGTCATCAACCCGTTTTCATCGATCGTATCGATATCGGAGTACGTCCAGCCAAGATCGGCTGAGGGTCCCAGGAACGGCTTGATCAGTTCGTCAAGATGGTCAGGATACCAGATATCGTCCTGATCGAGCAGCGCGATCAGATCCGTCCCGGCGTGTGCCCCGCCGAAATTCCGGGCCGAGGACTGGCCGCCATGTTGCTTCCGAAGCAGTCGGATGGGGTGCTCGTCGGCAAGCTGCTCAACGATGGCGGCCCCATCGTCCGTCGATCCATCATCCACGACGATAATGTCTTGCGGCGCCAGCGTCTGGGCGAGAACGCTCCTGACCGCGTCAAATATGAACTTGCTTCCATTGTAGAGCGGAATGACCGCGGCGATTGTCATGCGTGCTGGCATCGGGATTCCGTTCGCCCGAATGTGTCGCCTCAGAGGTATCGGTCCGGTCAATTCAGCGGCCCGTACACGTCCCAGGCCCCTTGCTGATCCTGGCTATTGGTGAAAAACGTGCCGTCCGTTGCAAGATAGGCGACCACGAGGGCCGTAGCGCCGCCGGCGACGTCAAAATCAGTGACCTTTTTGGCCGGAAACGGCATGGGCAACGGCCCGGCCCAATTCCAGGCGCTTCGGCCGAAATGCGCATCCGTTCCATCGTGCCAGATGAGGTATGGAAGTTGATCCTGCTTTGAAACAGCAATCACCTGGAGCTTTTCGGCGTGGTCGGGGCTGTTCGGATAACCAGCCGCCACGACCGCCTTGGTAAAAAACAAACCATTCGGATTTGGCAACGCCTCGCCATGGTGGGTCCAGTCCCACAGAAGGTCGTCAGTCGGGATGTTGCAATAGATGTTCCCGTCGGCACCCAGGAGCAACAATATCGGGCCGAAGTAAAGATCGCGGATAATGGCCTGATAGGGCAGCGACTTGATCGTTATCTGTTTGCCGGTCCCACGGTGGTAGGTCGTTTCGGAAATCGAGGGCACGTCACCCCACTGCCAATCCCCGTTCTCGTCCGTGCAGAGGACAACCGGAAAATTCTCGTGCGGTCCCGGTGCGAGGCCTGCGATCACGGGCGCACCAAGGCCATCTTCCCAGGGCTGGCTGCTTCCGATCGATGCAGCCATGAACGTGGGCGGAAAGGGGGCCTCGTAGTTTTCGGAAACCCCGTAAGGATCAGACGGATAAGGGTAGGACGACGTGGGCTGATTGCTCCAGCCCGGCTGCGACCAATTAACCCCGTCCAGCGTCGTTTGGGTATAGGCCACTTGACCGGTGCTCACCGCTACGACGACGATCCCTCCGTCGCCAACGCCGACCGCGTCAAAGCAGGTAAAGGCGATTCCCGACTGGTTCGGCAGGCGTGCAAAATCGCCTGCCCAGCGGCCTTCTTCGTCGCTGGCAATGCAAGAGAGGCGACCCGCTGTATCCAGCCCGATGACGAACAGCAGCGATCCCGCGCCCTGGACCAGCTTCACCGCTTGAAATGTGGTTCGGTTCGGGTTGGGCACCGCGTGCCTGGCATGCCAGATATTGTCGGGCGTTTGCAGGCGCTCATACGGGAAGCCGTCCAGATCAAGATACAGCAGGTGCAGATCGGTCCCTGAAAGACACAGGGAAATCCTGCCAGCCGACATCGCAGGGCCTCCATTGAAAACTCAAAATATTACGGATGCGTCGGGCGGCCAGCCACCGCAAACCCCGCTTCAACCCAATCGGCCACGACCTCCACCGCTGCGCCGAGCGCGTCGGACCATCGCCGGTGCACAGTCGCGTCCATCGCATGGTTCTTCCTGATTGCGCCGTCCGGGATGAGGCTGACAGCCGTCGCGATCCCGCGCACGATCGATGTCACGTCCGGCGCTATTCGGATTGCGTCAACCTGGAGATCGTCCGAGACGTTGCCGACAACCATCGCGCCGCCGGCCGCCATCTCCAGGGGACGATACGACGCATAGGGTTTGCGGTTCATGCAGAGCGCGATATCCGTGCGCCCCGCCAACTCGGCCAGGGCGAGCGGGCCGGTATCTTGCACGACCTCGACGTTCGCCGGGAGCCGCGGGATGGGAAGTGTCGGGTCCGTGCCGAACAGGCACACCGTCCACCGGTCCGGCGGCAGCACGCCTGCGCAGATTGCCGTTCGCAAAGCCACCGTCGCCAGGTCGTGCATGTCGTCCAGGCACGCCGGGTTGGCGAACGCCGTCAGGGTGCGAGACGCCGCCGGCCGGGGACGCTGGTAGAACAGCCTGTTGGGAAAGGCAGGTTCAAAGCAGCTCGCCGCATCGGCCGCGACAAGGTCTTGCGCTGCGAGATAGGCGCCAAGCGAGCGGGACTTCACCACACAGTGCAGCCCAGGCAGATCCAGAGCGGCGGCAAAGCCGGCAATGTCGCTATCCGACACCCCCAGGAGCCGTTCATCGTCTTCGACCAGGAACACGATCTGTCGCGGATCGAAGGCGCGAGCGACCGCGATCGTGCTTTGCCAGGACGTCGTCACCAGCAGGTCCGACTGGCAGAGGTCGAAACCCCGCGTTCCATCGACGCGAAAGTCGATGTCCGCGTCCCAGTCCAGATCGGTGATGTCGAGCAGGGTTTGCATGGCATCGGCACCCTCGCGCGCCTGCCGGCACAGGAAGCGAAGATCGTGGTCCAGCCGTCGCGCCAGGAGGGCCGCGAGGGCGAAGCCGGCCTCGGTGCGTCCGGTCGAACGCGCCGGGAGGATCGACTCGCTCACCAGCGTCACCCGGCCACGCCGCGACGGCGCCCCGAACACGTGCAGCGACGGCCAGAGGTCGTCTGTCCGTGCGATCTCGCGCAGCAGGGCCAGAGCGTGCTCCGAAAGGCCACTGCGACGCGCGGGCGAATCCGTTGGCAGGGCCGTCGTCACGCGCGTGGATGGCGCAGGACTTGCGGGACCAGCCGGGTACCGCGTGCCGGGGAGGTCGGGCCGGGATTGGGCGCGGGGGGCTGTCGGCTCATCGGCATTGTGTGTCGCTTTGGGTCCGCTGGCACACCCGGCAACCACCTTGCCAGCATCCAGCGGCTTGCGTTGCAGTTTCTTTACGTTGTCAGCGCGGCGGCGCGGGGTCGCACGCGCGGCCTCAAGCACTGATTGCGCGTTGTCAGGGTGCCCACGTTTCGATTGAGAGCTCATGATCGGCCTGTCCCGGGCGATGTCGTTATGTCTGGCACGCCAATCCCTGGCCAGCCAGCACTTCGGTGGGCGCGCTGTCCCGTCCGGTGCTCGCGCTTACCGCCACGGGGCCCGGGTCGCCCAACAGCGCCTGTTCGATGACGGCGATCTGGTTGGACCAGGCATAATGTGAAATCGCGTGCTCGCTCGCCGCCCGCGCCCGTGCCGCATAGCCGTCCCGGTGCCCCAGGACAGCGCGGAGCTTGGCCTTCCACTCGTAGGATCGCGCCAGGAAGCCGTTCACGCCGTCATCGATGGCCCGCTTGTAGACGTGCGTCGGCGAGGCGACGGTGATCGTTCCCACCGCCGCCGCCTCGAAATACTTCAGCTCCGACTTGGCGTTGGTAAAGACGTTGTCCTGCAGCGGGATGATGTTGGCTTCGACGGAACCGATCAGGTTCTGCAAGCTCATGAAATCCTGCAGGGGATGGGTCTTTATCCGGTCAGCGCGGTCCTGTAGCACGGCGGGCAGGTTCAGGTAACCGACCACGACCAGATTGAGGTCCGCCACCTCGTCCATCAGCTCGCGAATTGCGGTGGCGGCGAGCTGGAAGTCCCAATCATGCGTGGGGCTGCCGCTGAAATAGCCGATTGTTGGGCCGCCCACGGAGGCGAAGCCGGATGCGAGCTTGCGCGCATAGATCCTGCGCGACAGAGTCACCTGCTCCAGGTTCATGAAGTTTGGGATGACCCCGACCGGGATGCTGGCGGAGCGCCGCATGCAATCCGCAAGGTAGTCGTTGGTGACCAGGGCGCCGTCGCAGAGTCCCAGCGTTGCCTGCAGGCGGCTGGTCAAGGCGAACCAATGATCGAGCACGTCCGGCGGGTGGACGGCGCCACCGATCGTGTCGAGAAACAGCGGCAAATACGCTGGATCGAAGATCAGGTCGTCCGCATCGAACAACACTCGCTTGCCCAGCCGCTTCGCCCGCGTCACCAGCATTTCCAATTGCGAGGTGTAGGGCGCCCGGCACAGCACGATGACGTCCGCCACCTCCGACAAGGTCGGAAAAATATCCGCATCCTCCGCCGTGAAATAGGATGCGGACAGGCAACGGCTCCCAAGCTTGATCGCCTGGACCATATTATACACGCGGTAGCGGAAACTGCTGCTGTCCGGTCGTTCGTGGTAATAGGCGATGCGGATCGGCCGGGCCGACAGCGCCGTCAACCGATCGGATCGGGTCTCTGTCCACGGATCGGTATAGTTTACAGGCGCCGGCTGAAACAGGAACATGGATGCGGTCCCTATTTCCCGGCGGAAAGCGGCGAGGACGCCGCCTCAAGACGGCGAACGCGGCGTTCGAGCTGTTCCAGAGCCGAGGCCGGGGCCTCGGCATCCGCCGCCGGGCCGGCCTGGACCTCCCGCTGCTCCGCGATCGCCCTCGTGACCAGCGTCAGCCGGTCCAGCGGGCAGCCGTCACCGGTGAGCGAGAGGCTGCTATAGAACTCGCAGCCTTCGCTTTCGGCGAACGCCTTCTCCTTCAGCGGCGAATCGCCGGACCAGGCGAGGTCGCTGACGATCAGGCGCCAGCTTGATGGCGTGAAGTGCCAGGCATGGACGTCATGGTAGTCGGAGCTGTCCCTGGCGGTGCGATAGCGCCAGAAGGCGAAATCGAGGTCGTAGACCAGGCGCAGCGGTGCGTCGCTGCCCGCCACCCAGACGATCTCGTCGTTGCGCATCGCATGGTTGGCGCAATGGTCGAACATTGCACCGGCGGTGTGGCGTGTCCGCTTCTCCAGATGAGCCTGCAAGATCTGGCCCGTGCTTGTGGTCGATTGAAACACATCGAAGCAGCGTCGCTTGTCCGGAACGGCCAGCACCAGGACGCCGGTGTCCTTCAACAGCAACGCGCAGTCTTTCAGGAAGCCGAGCAGATCCGGCATGTGCTCGACCACGTGCGATGCCAGGATGTAGTCGTAGAATCGCCGCCTGGGGACGGTATCGGCGATGCTTCTGCCGTCGGTCACAAAGTCCACGTCCTCGATGCGCGCGACGTCCACGCGTGGGTCGTCCTTATATTTGTTGCGAAGGTCCTGGGCGGAGGCGTGGTCCAGCGTTTCGATCCGATAGCCGTCGCGCTTGCGCAGCAACGGCGACATGCTGCCGCCAATTTCCAGCCCGACACCGGATGCGTCGAACATCGATGTCAGAACTTGCAGCCTATCCATGACGGCGGCCTCGCGCTGGAAGGAACTTCGTTGGCAATCCGACTCCGGGGCGAGCCCCGCGCAGCGGCCGCCGGGGGCGCCCGGCCGGCAACCCAATGACCGCAGCCGGTGCGGGTCTGATATGCGCGGAACGCGGCCGAACTGCTGCCGGATCGGATTTTGTCAGCCTAACGATGGCAACCTCATCTGAACGGGACATCATGGAGGCGAACAAGCCAACGCCCTCAGGCCGAATCTCCAATACAGCGATGGCTCGGGCCATCCGCCACCCCATGAGAAGCCATACGAACCATTAATTCGAGATTATCATATTTTCGTGGGCATGGGCATAAATGGCAATGCCCTTTGGGGACAATCTGCGGTTGCCCTATTTCCCAAGGGACGCGTTGAACGAGGGCTTGCTGCCGTGCGTCGCAACCGGAGCCGCGAAGCACTCGTCGCGTCACCCGGTCAGGTCAGCCGCCAGCCCTGCGATCAACACCTACACCCCCTGCAGGTCCGCCTCGAACCGGTCGCGCCACGCGTCCAGGCTGTTGCGCCGCATCACCGCCAGCATGGCCGCATGCCGCTCGCGGCGCTCCTCCGCCGCCATGCTGAAGCCGCGGTCCAGCGCCATGGCCATCCCCGCCGAATCGTATGGGTTTACCAGCAGCGCCGCATCCAGCTCACGCGCCGCGCCGGCGAACTGGGACAGCACCAGCACACCCGGGTCCTCCGGGTCCTGCGCCGCCACATATTCCTTTGCCACCAGGTTCATCCCGTCGCGCAGCGGAGTCACCAGCCCGATCTGCGCCTGGGCATACAACGGCATCAGCACGTTGCGCGCGAACCCCTTGTTCAGATACCGCAGCGGCGTCCAATCAACCTCGGCGAAGCGGCCGTTGATCCGCCCGGCCTGCCCCTCCAGTTCGGCGCGGATCTCGCGATACGCCTCGACATCCGAGCGCGACGGGGGTGCGATCTGCAGAAATGTCACCTGCCCCTGATGTTGCGGGAACATCTCCAAAAACCGCTCGAACGCGGCAAACCGCCGGGTCAGCCCCTTGGAATAGTCCAGCCGGTCGACGCTCAGGATCATCTCGCCCTCCGGCAGACTGGCCCGCAGCCTTGTCGCCAGCCGCCGGTTCGCCGGCATCTCGGCGTGTGCGCGAACCTCCGCTACATGCACCCCGATCGGATAAACGCCGGTCCTGACCACGCGGTCGAAAGCGCTGATGCGATCCGCACCTGCCGCCACGCCGCCGGCCTGCCGCAGCACGTAGTCCACGAAGGCAACCCGGTCAGTCTCGGTCTGAAACCCCAGCAGATCGAACTGGCACATCGCACGTACCAACTCTCCATGGGCCGGGTTGGTCATGAACACCGCGGGCGCCGGAAACGGCGTGTGCAGGAACAAACCCATCCGGTTGCTTAGCCCCGACCTCCGCAACGACTCGGCCAGGCACAGCAGATGATAATCGTGCGCCCAGACCAGATCGTCCGGACGCACCAGCGGCGCCAGCGACCGGGCGAACAACTCGTTCACCCGGCGATAACCGGCGAAATCCGCCCATTCGAAGTGCGCGTGGCCGATCTGGTCGTGCAGGATCGGCCATAACGTCCCGTTGGCGAACCCTCGGTAGAACTGGTCGTAGTCCGCCCGCGACAGATCGACCGTGAACAGCGAGATCGGGCCTACCGTGTGTTCGGAGGCAGGTTTTGGGTCCGCCGCTACAACCTCGCCGCTCCAGCCGAACCAGATGCCGCCCTTTGCTCTTAGGGCGTCCAGCACGCCGGCGGCCAGGCCGCCTGCGGTGGGTTCGCCTTCCTGGATCGGGGCTACTCGGTTTGAGACGACTACCAGGCGGGTCATTGCGATAAGCAGGCAAGGGGGCGCTGCCCCCTTGACCCCCGCCAAGGGCCGACGGCCCTTGGAACCCCCGACTTCTTCATGCCGCGGCCGGCAGTGGGTCCATGATTTGTTTGCGTAGCAGGTCTCGGTAAGGGCCGGCTCGGGCGGCCAGCACCGCAGGGGGGCCGTCCTCTACGATCCGGCCGCGATCCATGACGATGATCCGGTCGAACCGGTGGAGCGTGGATAGCCGGTGCGCGATCGCGATCACCGTGCGGCCACGCATCAGTTCGTCCAGGGCCGCCTGGATCGCCTGTTCCGATTCGCTGTCCAGGGCGCTTGTTGCTTCATCCAGCAGCAGAATCGGGGCGTCCTTTAGCAAGGCACGGGCGATCGCCAGCCGCTGGCGTTGCCCGCCTGACAGCTTCACACCGCGGTCGCCCACCATCGTGTTAAATCCGTCGGGCAGCGCCTCGATGAAGTCCCGGCAATGCGCCATGTCGGCGGCCGCCAGCACCGCCACCTGCGGCGCATCGGGACGCGCATAGCGAATGTTCTCCAGCACCGAGCGATGGAACAGGCTGATGTCCTGCGGCACCACCGCCATCACGCCACGCAAACTCTCCTGCGTCACCTGCCGGATGTCCTGGCCATCGATCAGGATCCGGCCGGTTCCAACATCGTAGAACCGCTGCAACAACGCCAGCACGGTGGACTTGCCGGCACCCGAGAACCCCACCAGGCCGACGCGCTCCCCCGGCTTGATCGTCAGGTCGAAATCCCGCAGCACCGCCGGGCGGCCAGGATAGGCAAAGCCCACCCCCTCGAACGTCACCCTGCCGGCACCCGGAACCAGCGACGGCGCATCCGGCTGGTCCGGCAACTCGTGCGGCGTCAACAGGGCACCGATCGCTTCGTCCAGCCGCGCCACGTGCTGGGTCAGGTCTACCAGCGCCACGGCAAGGTCGCGGGTCGAGTGCAGGATGGTGAACGATAGCCCGGTGATCAGCACCAGGTCGCCGACGCTGGCCTGCCCGTGCTGCCACAGCACAATCCCCCATGCCACCACGCCGGCGCTCAACAGCGCGGTCAGCACCGCATGGGTCAGCCGCAACTTCTCCAGATACAGCAGGCTGCCGCGCCGTGCTTTCAGCTCCGCTTCGATCGTGTCGGCGATGCGGCCCCGCTCCCGGAACGTTGCGCCGAACGCACGCACCACGTGCATGTTGCCGATCACATCAACCAGCTCGCCATCCACCGCCGCGGCCCTGGTCGCATAGTTCGTGTGCAGCGCATTGCCGCGCCGCGCCAGATAGTAGATCAGCACGCCCAGCACCGATGACAGCGCGACCAGCACCGCCGCCATCGCCGGATGCACCGCACCGATGAACACGATGGCGCATACCACCGCGACGCAGGGCGGCAGCACGTTCCAGGAACCGGTGTTCTCCACCGCATAGACGGCGTTCGCGGTCGCCGTGATGCGGCTGGCGAGCGCGCCGGGCAGGCGCTCGGAGAAGTAGCTTGGCGAATGGCCGGCGAGATGAGCGAACAGGTCGCGCCTGATATCGCCGGTGACCGCGACGAAGGTGTAGGCGGCAGACCAGCCGGCAATGCGCCAGGTCAGGTTGTCGGCGGCGATCAGACCGCACAGCAGCGCGAACGCCCCCCAGACCGGCGCGCCGGCTGACGGACCGTGCGACACAATGTCGATCAAATGCTTGAGACCGTACTGGGTGGACACGCTGCAGATCACCGCGACCAGAACGGCGAGCACCACCGTCAGGTGGCCGATCGGCCGCCGCCTGGCGTAGGTCGCCAGGAACCGCATGGGGCGTGTCCCCGCCGGCGACGGTGAGGCCGCCCTCGGCTCCGCCGCTCCCGGCTCTGCTACGCACTCCGACGTCGCCATCAAGCCATCCCCTTCCCGGGTTCCAGGCGGACCCGGCCTCGATTCTCGTTTTCAGCAAGAAACGCGCCGATTTTTCGCCACATTCAAATTCTATAACCACAATGTGATATCGGCCCTTCGGTGTCAAGTCAAGTGAAGAAGAGCCGCTAATATTTTAAGTAAACCCTCAGAAAAGTGGGGCCTGCCGCAATGCGTATCGCTCAAATATCGCCGCTCTTCGAGGCGGTGCCGCCCAAGTTGTACGGGGGTACCGAGCGGGTGGTGTACTCGCTGACCGAGGAGCTGGTCGCGATGGGTCATGACGTGACCCTGTTCGCGAGCGGCGATTCCATCACGTCGGCCAAGCTGGCGCCGATGCGGCGGGAAGCGCTGCGGCTCGATCCCACGGTGCGCGACTGGATCGCCATCTATATGCGTATGATGGAGCTGATCTACCGCCAGGCGGACGACTTCGACGTCCTGCACTTCCACACCGACTACTTCCCGCTGTCGCTGTTCGGACGCCAGCCGACGCCCTTCGTCACCACGCTGCACGGACGGCTCGACCTGCCCGAGTTCAAGGACATCTACGAACTGTTCCCGGATGCGCCGTTCGTCTCGATCTCCAACAGCCAGCGCAAGCCGATCCCGCGCCTGAATTGGGTGCGCACCGTGCTGCACGGCAACCCGGCTGGGCTGCTCACGCCGCAACCTGCGAAACAGGAATACCTGGCGTTCCTCGGGCGGGTGTCGCCCGAAAAGGGGCTCGACAAGGCGATCCGCATTGCCGGCGAGGTGGGCCTGCCGCTGAAGGTCGCCGCGAAGGTGGATAACGCCGACCGTGCGTACTATGAAAACGACATCGCGCCGCTGATCGCGGAGAACCCGCACGTCGAGTTCATCGGCGAGATCAACGATGCGCAGAAGCCCGCCTTCCTGTCCGGGGCACACGCCCTGCTGTTCCCGATCGACTGGCCGGAGCCGTTCGGGCTGGTGATGATCGAGTCGATGGCTTGCGGCACGCCGGTGGTCGCCTTCAACCGCGGCTCGGTGCCGGAGGTGATCGACGACGGGGTCAGCGGCTTCATCGTGCATGACGAGCCGTCCGCCGTTGTTGCCGTGAAGAAGGCAGTGGAGCTGGACCGCCGCCGGGTGCGCGCGCAGTTCGACAAGCGCTTCACCGCACGGCGCATGGCCGAGGACTACGTGGACGTCTACGAAGAACTGCGGATGGCAAAGGCACCGCGCCTGCGCGCCGTCACGGCCTGAGCCCAACACCGCCCTGACGGCTAAGGGATGGAGCAGTTTGTATTGCTCCATCCTGGCTGTCGGCCGTCTCGGCTGACCGTTCGAAACCGCGGTATGGGGTAGGGCGGTATGGGGTAGGGTGGATAAGCGAAGCGCCATCCACCGCTGCGGTGCGGCAAGCGCCGATGGCCGTCGGGCCTACCTGCCCTGCCCAAACGTCCGTGTTTCCGGGATAGCGTCGAGGGGAACGTAACCCTCATCCTGAACAGGCCACGCGGACATGGACGAAGTGAAGCCGACATGAGCTGGACAGCAAGCGCCAACGGGCTAGGGTAGCGAGTCCAAGTCTATCAGGCAGCTCGCGTGATCGGTATGACAATCCAGATCCCACCCGGCTACCGGCCCTCGCCCACGGAGGAGTTCATGAACCCTCTGCAGGTGGCGTATTTCCGCCAGAAGCTTCTGGCGTCTCGGGCCGCCTTGCTGCGGGAGCTGGGAGCCATTCCCGTTGTCGAGGAAACCGTCCGCGACGGCGATCAGGCCGACCAGGCCAGTGCCGAGGTGGATCGGGAGTTCGAGGTGCTCAACCGCGAGCGGACCCGGATGCTGCTGGGCCGGGTCGATCAGGCGCTGGCCCGGATCGAGAACGGCACCTACGGGTATTGCGAGCACTCCGGGGAGCCGATCGGCCTCAAGCGACTGGAAGCCCAGCCCACGGCCACGCTGTCGATCGAAGCACAGGAGCGGCAGGAGCGGTCAGGGGGCTGACTCCGGTCGCCGGGCGCAGGATCGGACTGTTCCCCACGCCACGTGGCCAAGGTCCGGAGGAAGGGCACCAGACCTCCGAGGTCGCCCGGTAATCCGCCGCGACCGGTCGATCGCAGTCCAGACGGCTGAGGCCACGGTTAAACGAGAGATTCTCTTTTCAGGGCGTCCCGGGCGCTGTCACCGCGGCTCGCCCGTTGCCAGCTCGGTGCTGATCGCTCTCCTCATACTCGCTCACTCTGGATGCTGTCAGGGGGCGTGAGTCCGAAATTCCCAGTTTTACCGATTTTCGATACGATCCATTTTTTTGTCCGCGGATGCGCTGACGCAAGCAACGTAGAGCCGTCCAGAAAACCTTCAGCATTCCCGAACTGCAGATCGCGTCTTGAACGAGTGTTCCCTGTTCAAAATGCCGGACTGCAGATCGGAATCTCGACGATCCCGGCTATTTACGCGCCGCGCGGGTTCGTGATCGAACGGGCATTGCGACAGCCGCTGGTCAAAACTAACATTCTATGAAACTGAACTTAATCTGAATATCGGAAGCAACGCCGGCTGTCTAATTAGCATATAAAATAAGGGGGAGTACATGACCGTTTCCAGAAGAATGGTGGTCGCGGGCGGCTCGGTTGCGGCCATCGGCGGAATGGCATGGCGGGCGTCCGCCGCCGATACATCCACCGCAGCGGATACGTCGGCCGACATCGTCTTTTACGGCGGCCCAATCGTGACCATGACCGACGCCCAGCCGACGCCAGAGGCGGTCGCCGTCAAGAACGGCAAGATCGTCGCGGTTGGCGCCGCGAGCGACATACGGGCGAAATGGGTAGGGTCCCGCACCAGAATCATCGATCTCGGCGGCAAGACGCTGATGCCCGGCTTCATCGACGCCCACGGTCACTTCGTGAACGCTCCGCGCATCGTCAATTGGGCAAATGTGTCGCTGCGGCCAGTCGGAACAGTTGAGAAGATTCCCGATATCATTGGTCTCCTTCAGGAGAACAAGGCCGCGCAGAATATCCCCGATGACGGCTGGGTGATCGGCTATGGCTACGACGGTTCCGGCCTTTCCGACAAACGAGAAATGACTCGCCATGACCTTGATGCCGCCTTTCCGAACAATCTGGTGATGGCTATTCACGTCTCGAACCATGGCGGGGTGCTCAACACGGCTGCGCTGCGACACTTCAAGATCACCGCCGAAACGCCGGATCCCGATAATGGCGTTATCACACGCGAACCGAACTCCCGGGAGCCGGCCGGCCTCCTGATGGAGGGGCCGTTCATCGCGGTCTTCGAACAGATGCCGCAGCCCGACGAAGCGACAAAGCTGGAACTCCTGAAGCCCGCGCAGCAGATGTACGCGAGCAAGGGCGTGACGACGGCTCAGGAGGGCGCAACCCTGGCCGACGAACTTGCTTTCCTGCGTACGGCCGGGGAGCAGAGCAGGCTATACCTCGATGTCGTATCGCTGCCGCTGGCCACGGACGTCCCCGCGATCTTCAAGAGTTACCTGGATACTGATTACAACGGCAAACCGGTGGTGATTGGCGATCCTTCAAGCGAATTTGGCCACTACAAGAACCGCGTCAAGCTCGGCGGGATCAAGCTCATCTTCGATGGCTCGCCACAGGGGAAAACCGCCTATTGGACGAAACCGCTGCTCACCGGCGGACCTTCCAATGAGCCTGAATGGGTCGGCATGCCGGCCGTTCCGGCAGCCATCATCGACCCGGTCTACGCCGGCCTTACGAAGCAGAAGATTCAGGTCTGGTCGCATGCCAATGGCGACGCCGCCATCGACATGGTGATCGCAGCCGCCGATGGGGCCGGTGTCAAGGCCGCCGACGACCGCCGGCACGTCGTCATCCACTCGCAATGCATGCGTCCCGACCAACTGGACTCCTACGCGAGGCTCGGATTGTCGCCGTCGTTCTTTACCGCGCACGTCTTTTTCTGGGGCGATGTGCATCTCGCGAATCTCGGGCTGGAGCGCGCCTCCTTCATCAGCCCAATGAACAGTGCCAGCGCCAAAGATATTCGGTTCTCTAACCATAACGATTTCATGGTTACGCCGGTGGATCCAATGCTGATGGTCTGGACGGCCGTGGCGCGGCAAACGAAGGACGGCGTGGTCCTTGGCCCCGACGAGCGCGCCGACCGCATGACGGCGCTGAAAGCGGTCACCATTGTTCCCGCCTGGCAGTATCGGGAAGAGGCGACCAAGGGCTCTATCGAGGTGGGAAAGCTCGCTGACCTTGTGATACTCGACAGGAATCCTTTGGAGGTTCCTGTCGATGACATCCGCCACATCAAGGTCGTCCAGACGTTCAAGGAAGGCAGCACGATCTATCCGTTGCCGCCGACGGCACCGCAGAAGAAGTCAGGCGCCAACGACACCTTCCCTGGATTCAGGCGCCGGGACGCTCAGGCGCGCACCTTGTTCGCTGACGACGGCAGCGGCTCGGTGATCGGTTGCGCCTGCTGCGACGGTTCGCTGACCGGGTTGACTCAAGCGGCGGTTCTGAAGGCGTTGACGGAGTTGGCCTCATCACCCCTGCTATCGTAACGGCTTGCTTCGGGGCAGGATGGTTTCACCGTGCCGGAGTTATATTAGACCATCCCGCCCAAAGCATGCTTGTGCGCCGAGCGGCGTGGCCGATCTGTAGGGCGCACCGGAGCGTCATCCGCCGCTTTACGGCCGGCCGGCGGGCGGCAACGGCGGATGGCGCTTCGCTGAACCGCCCTACCGCGAATCGCCAAGCCAGACTGATGTCGCGAAACGCGGAAGGTCCATCACGGCTTGCAGGGAAACCGCTCGGCCATGAACTGGAACAGCCCCTCAAGCGCGGGCTGATTTCGGCGGTCGGGCATGGCCCGCACCCAGCTCACGAACTCGCCCAGCGTGGCGTTGCGCGACGGCGTCGGCGTCGGGAAGCAGAACGGCTTCTTGTCTCCGGTGCGGCGGAATGCGTCGTCGATCGCGCCCTGTGCGAAGCCATGACAGAAGGAAGCCCGCACCGCGCCCAGGGCGTCGGCCGGATTGGCGGCGCAGAGTTCCGCCAGGTCCCCGGCGGTGCGCGCCTGCAGGGTCACGGCCGGCGGAGGCGCGGCGCGGCCGGCGGCGGGCAGCAGCAGCACGGCCGCCAGCGCGGCGGTGGCAAGCGATCGAGTACGCATGCAAGGGTTCCTCGTTAACGCAAGGCAGCGATTCAAGCCGAAACGGGGCGTCCGCGCCACCCCTCCCAGCCGGCCCGCCGCAGCGCGCAGGCGGGGCAGGTGCCGCAACCGTAGCCCCAGTCGTGCAGGACCGTCCGGTCGCCCAGATAGCACGTGTGCGTCTGGGTCCGGATCAGCTCGACCAGCGCCGCGCCGCCGAGCGCGTCGGCCATCCCCCAGGTCGCCGGCTTGTCGCGCCACATCAGCGGCGTCTCCACCACGAACCGGCGCGCCATCCCGAGGTTCAGCGCGAGCTGCATCGCCTTGGTCGTGTCGTCGCGGCAATCGGGGTAGCCGGAGTAATCGGTCTCGCACATCCCCGCCACGATCCGCCGCTGCCCGCGCCGCCAGGCGATCGCCGCCGCGGCGGTCAGGAACAGCAGGTTGCGGCCGGGCACGAAGGTGTTGGGCAGGCCCTCCGCCGTCATGGCGATGGCGGCGTCGCTGGTCAGCGCCGTTTCCCCGATCGCGGCCAGGGTCGGCGCGAGGTCCACCACGTGGTCCGGCCCGAGCCGGTTGCCCCAATCGCCGAACCCCGCCAGCGCGGCACGGATCGGCGCGCGGCAGGTCAGTTCTACCGCGTGACGCTGGCCGTAGGCGAAGCCCACCGTCTCCACCCGCGCATACCGCGCCAGCGCCCAGGCGAGGCAGGTGGTGCTGTCCTGTCCGCCGGAAAACAGGACGATTGCATGGTTGTCGGATAGCTCGGTCATGAGTCCTCTTCGCCGGATCGGGCGCTCACCATATCGTAGCGCCATGGACCTCGGTTTCAGCGAAGACGACATAACACGCTACTCCCGCCATATCCTGCTCAAGGAAGTGGGCGGCACAGGACAGGCGCGGCTGCAGGCGGCGCGAGTGCTGATCGTCGGCGCCGGCGGGCTGGGATCGCCGCTGGCGCTGTACCTGGCGGCGGCCGGCGTGGGAACGCTCGGGATCGTGGACGACGACCGGGTGGAGCTGTCCAACCTGCAGCGCCAGATCGCGCACACCACCGCCCGGATCGGCACGCCCAAGGTCGCCTCCGCGGCCGAGGCGGTGAGCGCCGTCAACCCGGGCGTGCGGGTGGAGGGCCACGCCACGCGCCTCACCGCCGACAATGCCGCTGCGCTGATCGAGCGCTATGACGTCGTCTGCGACGGCACCGACAATTTTGCTACGCGCTTTCTGATTGCCGACGCCTGCGCGCTAGGCCGCCGCACGCTGGTGTCGGCTGCGGTGCTTCGGTTCGAGGGCCAGCTTTCGGTGTTCAAGCCGCACGCCGGCGGTCCGTGCTACCGCTGCCTTTACCCCGAGCCTCCACCGGCCGGCCTCGTGCCGACCTGCAGCGAAGCGGGCGTCTTGGGGGCCGTGACCGGCGTGATGGGGACGCTGCAGGCGACCGAGGTGCTGAAAGAGATCCT
>Ga0302157_10001285_pt1 | contig 31205 bp, 15 predicted proteins | sample I_Bog_N3_3_FD_193502 | JGI IMG/M metagenome (GOLD analysis project Ga0302157, IMG submission 193502) | Peat permafrost microbial communities from Stordalen Mire near Abisko, Sweden - I_Bog_N3_3 | ecosystem: Environmental > Terrestrial > Soil > Wetlands > Peat | place: Sweden: Abisko, Stordalen...
CCCGCCCACCCACGCCGCCAGCGCGCTCGGTCCCGGCCGGCGGCTCACCGAGGCTGTCGACGATTGAACGGTCCTCGGACAGCTCCTAGTGCGACTCGATCTTGAAAGCGCCGTCGCGGGCGCGCTCGCACACCACGTTCGGCTCGAACACGACGTGCACCCACGTGCTCGTCGCCGTCCCAGTGTTGACGCTGGGCCCGTAGAAGTCTGCGTTGCCGCTCCCGATGCCCCCTTGGATGCCCCAGTCGCAGATCGGCTTGACGTCGATCGCCGCCCAGACCCCGTCGTCTAGAAAAGCGTTCGATCGCGACGGTCCGAGGTTCGTGGGCGAGAAGAAGTACAGGCCCGCATCCAGCGCCACTCCGACGGAGATCGAACCGAAGAAGAGCGGGACGCGTACGCCAGGACGCACGCCCAGCGTCGCGATCGAGAGCGACGACGCCCCCGTCGCACCGGCCGGCAAGTTCGTTCCGGTGAGCCCCGCGTCGCCGGTCGACCCCTTCAGGAAGCGGAGGTCGCCCAGGAGCGTGAGCCATCGCCCCTCGAGGCCTCCGGTGATCATCGGCCCGACCATGGTCATGTCGACGGAGCTGATCGTCGCCGTGCTCCCCGTGCCCGGCTGGAAGAAGGTGCCATAATTCGAGAAGCTCTCGTTCAGCGTCGCGATGCCGGCGCCGGCGCGCCATCCGTCGGGGCTCCCCGCGGGGCTTCCGTCGAAAAAGAGATGGGAGCTCGGGAGCATCCCCGTGATGCTCGCGTGACCTCCGAGCGGCGCGTCGACCGAGGTGCTCAGCGCGTCGCACCCCGCTATTGCGATGCGCGCGGTGTGCTTGCCCGGCGCTACGGCGTAGGGGACGTACGCCACGGCCCGCCCCTCCTGCTCGCTCTTGCGGCGCGTGCCCAGCGCCGCCGCCGACTCCTTCGCGTCGTCGACGAACACCGCCAGCCCGTCCTCCGGAACACCAGGCTCCGGGCGTCCGCACCCGACGGCGACCCGCACCTCCGACGCCTGCTCCTGCGCGCGCTCGAGCGACACGTCGAATGCGCGGGTTCGCCCGTCCTCGATCACGAGGTCGCCCTGGTACGGCCGCATGCCTGGTGCCGTGACGAGGAGCTCGTGGCCCCCCACGGGCAGATCGACGTCGACCGCGGGCCCCTTTCCGATCTCCTTGCCGTCGATTGCCACCGAAGCATTCGGAGCGACGCGCAGATCGAGGTGCCCCGACTGCCGCTCCATCGCGACCTCGATCGTGACGGTCGCCATGCCGCCGACCGCGATCTCCTTCTCGAAGACGCGGAACCCGTCCTTCTTCGCGCGGACCTTGCGCGGGCCGAGGTCAACCGCGATCGGTTTCGGGATCGGCGTCGTGCCGAGCAGCTCGTCGTCGACCCAGAGCTGGGCGCCGTCCTCGGAGACGTGGAACGTGGCCGCGGACGTGAACGGAGTGATCGCCTTCGAGAGCTCCTCGGCGTCGCGGCGATCGCCGGTCGAGAGGAGATCGCCTCCGTCCTGCACGTACCGCGCGAGCGTCGCGAGCGCCTTGGCGTAGTGCCGCTCGTTCTTCTGGCAAACGGCGACGTTCCAGAGAAGACGCGCGTCGCGCGTGAGATCGTAGGCCGCCTGGAACTTGATCCGCGACGTCTGAAAGTCGCCGTCCTCGAAGAGGATCTTCCCGGCGTCGTAGTCCCCCTTCGCTTCGGGCGGGAGCGTCTGCGCGAGCGGCTTCGGGCGCGTGCGCGCAGGGGAAGCGAGGGCGCGTGTCTGCGCGACAGCGGGTCTCTGCGACGACGTCGCGAAAGCGAGCGACGCGGCCAGCGCGCAGACGAGCCTCCCAGGGCGGAGCGCGGACATGTTCGCCCAGCATACGCGCGCACGGCCCGGTCGCGTCGGTTGGCCGGCGTCGCTCCCTCCGTGTAGCCTTGGCCAGGATTCCCGATGACCTCGTCGCCCACCGCGTCCGTCGCCGTCGGAGAGCTCGTCGCGAACAAGTACCGCGTCGAGCGCGTGCTCGGTAGAGGGGGCATGGGGGTCGTCGTTGCGGCCCTGCACGAGCAGCTCGGGCAGCGGGTCGCGCTGAAGATGCTCCTCCCGTCGGTGACGACGAACGCCGACGTGGTCGCGCGGTTCGCGCGCGAGGCTCGCGCCGCTGCGAAGATCCGCGGCGAGCACGTTTCGCGGGTGCTCGACGTCGGCGAGCTGGCGTCGGGCGACCCCTTCATCGTGATGGAGTACCTCGAGGGGAAGGACCTCGCCGAGACGCTGCACGAGGGCGGACCGCTCACCCCTCAAGTCGCCGTCGACTACGTGCTCCAGGCGTGCGAGGCGCTCGCAGAAGCTCACGCCGCCGGTATCGTCCATCGCGACATCAAGCCGTCCAACGTCTTCGTCACGCGACGCCCCGACGGCTCGCCGCTCGTGAAGCTGCTCGACTTCGGCATCTCGAAGGCTCTGGCCACTTCGGAGGGGGACGGCAAGGGGCTCACCACGACGTCCTCCTTCATGGGCTCCCCCGTCTACGCTCCCCCCGAGCAGCTCGCGGCCGCGCGCGACGTGGACGCTCGGGCGGACATCTGGGCGATCGGCACCATCTTGTACGAGGCGGTCACCGGGCGCACGCCGTTCATCGGTGAGAGCGTGATGAAGATCGCGTCCGAGATCTTCACCGCGGCACCGACGCCCCCCGCCACGCTCCGACCCGATCTCCCCGAGGGCCTCGGCGCCGTCATCCTGCGCTGTCTCGAGAAGCGCCCCGACGACCGGTTCCAGAACGTTCGCGATCTCGCGGCAGCGCTCGTTCCGTTCGCTCCGGGCGCCGGCGCAGCGGCAGCGCGTGTGGCGCGCATCTACGGGGGCTCGCTCCCACCGCCGGTCATCTCGCCGCTGGCCGACACCGTGCCTGCCATCTCGTCCGTACCGCGCCCCCCCGAAAGGACGCCCGTGCCCGGCTCGACGTCGACCGGCCCGAGCTTCGCGGCGAGGAAGTCTTCGGCGCCTTCCGCGAAGGGGAGGGGAACGTACGTGCTCGCCGCCGTCGCGGTCGTAGGGGCGATCGCCGGCGCGTTCACACTGGGCCGCACGCAAGAGGAGCGACCGGCGGCGGCGACGTCGACCGCAATGGCGCCCCCTTCCGCGCCCCCGACCTCGCCCCCGCCCCCGACTCCCGATGCGGGCTCGTCGGCATCCACCCTTGCCCCCACCGCGTCCACCCCCACGCCCCCATCCCGTACGCCGCCCGCGGCGGCACCGAAGAAAAGCCCCCTGAACGTCGGCGTGAAGTAGGGGCGCCCCGGAACCCCCTCGACCCGGTAGTGGGCAGAGCGCCTCCTACAAGCGCGTCGGACTCCTGCGCCGGCTCCGACGCCGTCGGCGGGATCACCTGTCGGGCTCGCGACCGCGAGCCGAGCTCCGTCGTGACCCTTTGGAGCCGCTTCTCGTAAGTGCGAAGGCTGCATCGGCGCCCGAGTGGGATAGAGGAGGCGCAGAGGTATCCGGGTGCGCGCAGTCGGGTCGGCGCGATCCTCCTCCGGCCGCTTGTGCTCGGATGCGGCGCGTATGCGCGGATCGCTGCGCGACCAATGCCCCGGAGCTCGACCCGACGGGCTCCGCGTCGTCGTGTGAGCGCATCCCACCAGAGCCCCCGTTCCCCTCAATCGCACTTCACGCGCCTTCTCCGGCGCACGTCGCGCGTTCGGGTGCGTGTGGACGAAACGAGGCAGAGAAGTTGGCCCGAACACGGCGAGTGGTGGTTCACTCTCTACTGGGTAGTCGACGACACGACGTTGGTCGCGATGGTGGACTGCGACCTACACCTGGGTAGCACGCCACATCCGACCACGAGGCGAGCACCCGATCGTCTTTCCGTCGAACGACGGTCCCCTGTCGAACAACTAAGCCGTTATCGAACTACGCAGGTATGCGCTGTTCGAGCGAGCTGTGACGCCTTGGAGGAAGGACGCGGACATCTACCCACGGCTGCGAGTCTCCTACCTAGTCCGCCCAAACTTCCATTTGATTAAGCAATTCTCTTTGGACGTTCTTTGCGTCTCGATACGCTCCCTCCATCGAGGGAGTGAGCGTTCGGTGCTCGGAGTTGCGAACACATCAGGGAGCTGTCGATGAAGATCATCGCGTTGGATAAGCGCCGCATCGCGGCGCGCCGTTTCGACGACGACCTCGCGATCATCGACCTTCGCGGGCGAATCGTTCACCGGCTCAATGCCACGGCGTCCGGGCTCTGGGACATCATCGCCCGCGGAGGTGGCTACGACGATCTCGTGCTCGATCTCTGCGAGCGCTACGAAGTGGATGCTGATGCGGCGCGGCGTGACGTGGACACGTTCCTGGCGACGCTCGAGACTCTTGGTTTGGTCAAAGTGGAGGACGCGCAGCCGTCTGAAGTCTTGGGCAGAGTGGCGTCTTAAGGAGAGAGATAGATGAGCGACGACAACAATAAGAAGTCGGACGAAGGCGTCCCTGACATGGGGCGTCGGAAGCTGGTGTACGCAGCTCCGGTCGTGCTGACGCAGCGCCTGTTCAACGCGGTCACGGGTTGCGGGAAGGTGAACCCGACCGTGCAGAGTTGCTCGCTCGTCAGCTTTTCGTCATGAGCGACATGGGCCTCGGACCCTTCGAGGAGATGATCCAGCAGGCAGGCAGGGAGAACATTCCCATCTCTGCGTGCCTGGAGCTCACGAACGCGTGCAACGTCGATTGTGAGCACTGCTACCTCGATCTCGTCCCCGACAAGAAGATCGACGTGCTCAGCACGGACGAGTGGAAGCGGGTCCTGAACGAGCTCGCGGCCGAGGGGTGTCTCTTTCTAACGCTCACGGGCGGCGAGCTTCTGATGCGCCGCGACTGGTTCGAGATCGGTTCGTATGCGCGCGAGCTCGGCTTCGCGCTCCGGCTCTTCACCAACGGCACGATGATCGACGAGGCGCAGGCGGATCGCATCGCGTCGCTCGAGCCTCTGGGAATCGAGATCAGCCTCCTCGGTGCGCGTGCCGAAACGCACGACGCTGTCGCCCGCCGGAAGGGGGCGTTCGACAAGACCGTGCGGGGCGTGCGCCTGCTGCGCGAGCGCGGGATTCACATCCTGCTCAAGACCGTCATCATGCAGAAGAACGTCGCCGAGGTGGCTCAGATCGAAGCGCTGGCAGGTGAGCTGGGTTGTGACAGCTTCTTCGATCTCCAGATCTCGCCCAAGAACAACGGCTCGCTCGCGCCGACGGAGCTGTCTCCCGAAGTGACCGAGCTCCTCGCAGCGGCACGCAAAGTCGGCAAGGCCGATTCATGCGGGCACTCCACGCCGTTCGATCGCAAGTCGAAGCTGGAGGCGGCGCCGTGCGCAGCGGGGCGCGCCACGTGCTTCGTCGGACCGACCGGTAACGTGTCGCCCTGTACGCAATGGACGACGCCGCTCGGCAACGTACGAAAGCAATCGTTCTCGCAGATCTGGTGGGGCGAAGATCTCGCGAAGATCCGCGCGAACCGCATCGGGAGCTTCGAGGCGTGCAAGTCGTGCGAGCTGCTGGAGCTGTGCTCGCCGTGCATGGCGTTGAGCCTCCTCGAGAACGGCGTCGTCGATGGACCTTCGCCGACGAAGTGCCGAAATACGCTCGTGAAGGCGCAGGCGCTTGGGGTGCCAGGCTACCCAGCTGGGCTCAAAGCCATTCCCAAAGAGCTCGAATCGGGCCTAGTCCAGCTTCGCGTTCCCAGGCGCGCCAAGGTGGCCTGAGCGGCGCGAGGCGTCATCGCGTCACGCTGTAATGCACGACCAGAACTCGGGCGTCTTCCGGAAGTGAAGGTCGGCGGCGGGGACTCGCTCGGCGAGCCGTCCACACGTTGCGGTGATCGCGGTGAGCGTCGCGTCGTCGTCGCCGAACGCGAATGCCTCGCGCGCCAGCTCCATGAACGCGTCCGACGGCGATACAGGGACGACGGTGTCTCGTGTGTCCTCGCGCGGGAAGAGGATCTTGCGGGGGAAGAGGATGCGCGCGAGCGGCGCGGCCGCGGGCTGCTCCTTCAGCGTCGCGCGGCGCCCTTCCTCGTCGAGTCCATCGGCCAGATCTCCCCAGAAAGGGGTCGCGTGGCACCAGTAGACGTCTTCCGAGGGGACGACAGGGACGATCGCGGAGACCTCGTCGCTCAGGATGAGTGAGGGAGCACTGAGCCGCGCGATTGTCGTCTTGCCTGCGCCGGACTCGCCTACGAAGAGGTAGGCGCGGCCCTCGCGCAGGACGCTGCACGAGTGGATGATCACGCCGCCGAGCGGGGCCAGCAGGACCGAGCAGGCGATGCGCAGGAAAGACTGAGCGCCGCCGACGCCGGCGAATGCGACTTCTACGCGGCCGGCGTCGAGGTCGATCGTGCCGCGGAAGTCGAGTCGCCCAACGTGAATGACGTTGCCGCGACGTTCGTAGGTCACTTCGGCGCCGGTCTGCGCTGCGTCTGCGGGGATCGTCAGGGTGGAGACGGCCAGGTCGACAATGCGCAGGGGGGGGGCGGCGGCGGGGGCTTCATAGGGTGCGTAGCGCTCGCGAGTGACTCTATCCGCGACGCCGTTCGTCGTCGGGACGAGTCGAAAGCGGATTCCGGCGAGCTGGAATTGCACCCGTGCCGAATAGCGGGGCGTACTAGGAAGATCAACTGATGGCCGCATACGGAATCGGTCACCCGGCGGGTCGGCTCGCGGCGAGAGCGCTATCCACTAGGCCGAGCGACGGGAACGCCGCGCACCGAGCAGGGCAAACGCTGCACACATCAGGAGCAGTCCGGCTCCGCTCGCGTCGGCTCCGACGACCTCGCACCCGCAGCCGCTTGAGCCGCTCGAGTTGCCCGGCGTACTGCTCGAGCCCGCGTCGGTGCTCGCGGCGTCATCGGCACTTGCCGCATCCGAGTTACTTCCGGCGTCGCCGGGAGGCAGGCCCGCATCGGCGGTCGGGCCGGCGTCCGACGGCGTTGTCGCGTCCACAGTGCTTGCTTCCGCTGCGCCATCCTCGCTCGCGCTGCTGCCGTCCTCACCCGGGCCACCGTCCTCGGCGGCGTCGATGGCGCCCGCTTCGCAGGGCGCTCCGTCGTCGAGGATGCACATGACGAGGGGGCGACCGTCGGTCTCGGCGCCGTTCGACGCGCTCGCCTGCGCGATGCAAAGCACCGTCGCAAAGCTACCGACGACCAGAGCCAAGCCACCCGTCACTCCCCGCTTGAACATCGCGAAAAGGTACGAGGTTGCGGGGCGAGCGACAACTCTTCGAACGCTCACTCCCCTTGGGATTGATTCGTTGCGTCGGAAATGCGGGCGGATTGTCTCGCCATGTGTGTCTGGCCCTACGGAAGGGTGCGATTGCATGCGAGCAAGTCGGGTCTCTCTTCTCCGACGATGAACGCTGGAGCGCGTTGGGGCCACTCAGCCTCTGAGGAGACGACTATCCGGAGGCACAGGTGTGCGTACGTAAGGTGTCGGTGAGTGGTGGCGGGGACGGGGTACGAGCAGCACGGGAGCGGAGCTCGGAACCAGCGCGGAGACTGCGATGAGTGATCGAGTGACGAGTGACGAGTTGGGGAGAAATTGCTGCAGGCTTCTACCCGAAGGCTGCCACTCCGAGTAACATGTGAATGTTGGGGGTCGCGCGCCCGCGGCGCACGACCGCGACGAAGGAGTTCTGAGGATGAGGACGATGAAGAGTGCGCATCTTCGTGGGGCGCTCGCGGTAACTGGGCTCGCCGGCGTCGTGGCCGCCATTGCCTGTTCCTCCATGGCGGGAACTTCGAGCCCTGGCGCTTGCGCGAATGGCTCTCGGTCCTTCTCGCGCAGTCGCCTTCAGGTCGCCGACCTCTCAGACTTCATTTGCGAGAACCCGGCCGCCACGACTCAGGCTCGTACGCAGGCAAAGACGAGCCGGATCATCGAGGCCCTCGGCTCGCACCCCAACTTCCAGCCGGAGCTAACAGCCCCTAGCTGGTCGTACCCCACAACGAACACCGCGGGAGCGCCGCCCGAGCCCGTGACCGGAACGCCGGCACTCTGGATCCCCAGCTATCCGACCACCGGCCCCACGGACACGCTCTTCTTTGGCGCGCATAGCTCGACAGGCCCGCAGCTGCTCGCCGTCAACAATCTCTACACGACGCCGGTCAGCTCCTGGGCTGCCTCGCTCACCGGCAGCGGCATGGACGGATCGTGGATCGAGACTGACGGGAGCTCGCCGCCCCAGGTCTACGTCGAAGACACGACGGGGACGCTCTGGTGCTTCACTGCCGCCGCGGGCGCGACGTGTGCAGGCTGGACGCATCAGAAATACCCGGCAACCGGTTCCACGAACGGATCGCAGTACACGTCCCCGTGGTGGTCGTACGATCAGAGCGCCCTCTACTACGCGGACTCGGCCGGGTATCTGACCAAGGTCTCACAGGCGACCGGAAGGCTCGTCTGGACGATCAATCTCGGCACGATCGTCACGCCGACGAACTCCAGCGGCGTTGCGACGAGCTGCCCCGGCGGCTGCAACGCGTTCCAGGTGCGCGGGAGCCCCATCGAGTACAACGGGCATATCTACATCGGTAACGACGGCGGGGCGTATTTCAACATCACGGACCCGGGAAGCGCGACCCCGACCGCATCGAACGTTCAGGCGACCTGGTTGTGCGGCTCGCCCACGAGCGTGGACGGCTGCAACAGCACGTCGCAGACCGAGTGGTCGGTGCTGAATGCGTCGTCGATCGACGTCAGCAAGGGGGTCCTCTATACGGCGGTCGCGGGCTCGGTCTACGAGTTCACCATCAGCTCCTCGACCTGGTTGCCGGACGACAGTGTGACGTTCTTTGGTGGCGCAACGCTTCCCGTCTACTCGTCGCCAATCCTCGATCGCACGAACGGCAACATCTACGTCGGCTACAACAACAGTCTCTACAAGATCACTTATCCGCTGACCGGATCGTTCTCGTCAGTGGCTTTGCAGGGGCAGGGGGCGAACGCCTCTTATCCTCATAGTAGCCCGCTCCCCTACTCGGGAAATGTCGTGATCGGCGACGGAGCCGGCGAAGTCGAGAACTACGGCTGCATGACGCAGGCGAATCCGCAGGCGCCGCAGCTCACGGGCGTGACGGCGTCCTACGGGACGACCATCGACTCCTCGCCGATCGCCGACTTCGTCGAGTCGGGCATCAACTTCGGGTACACGAACGGAAGCGGCGGTGGCGCGGCTCAGACCTCGTACTCGGCGATCAACATCTGCCCCGGCGGCGGCACCTGCACAAACGGTTGCGGGGGCGCGGGCGCGACGATCTGCACCCACGGAGGCGGCTGCTGCTCGTCGAGCGACTGCCCGACGGCTCCCACCAACGGGTCGTATTCGTGCACGGCGAACGCGTGCGTCGAGAGCTGCAACTCCGGCTACAAGATCTGCAACGCCCAGTGCATCTCGAACGCTTCGTGCTGCACGAATGCCGACTGCGCCGCGCCGGACACGTGCAGCCCGACGACGGGCCTGTGCATCGCTCCGGTCGATAACGTCACGCTGAACTTGAACTACCCGGCCAACGGGACGATCACCAGCGTCACGGGGAGTGTCATTCCGCCCGTCACCCAGATCACGGCCGACGGCACGATCTCGGTCACCAACGGCTCGACGACGGTGACCGGTACCGGCACGACCTTCACGACCACGTATGCGACGTCGATGGGGGCCATCGTGCTGGCGACGGCCGGCTCGGGTTACACGAGCGTCCCGACGTTCACTTGGGGCAGCGGGTGCACGACGAATCCGGCGGCCACGGCGACGCTCTCCGGCCAGTTCGTCGTCGCCATCACGGCGGGAGGGACGGCGTACACGTCTGCCCCGACGGTGACGTTCACGGGTGGCGGCTGCTCGACCGAGCCTACTGGGACAGCGACGCTGTCCGGCGTGTCGGTAGGGTCCGTCACGGTTGCGACCCCGGGTGTCGGCTGCACGACTGCGCCCACAGTCGGCTTCTCCGGTGGGGCCGGGCACGGGGCTACGGCAAAGGCGAGCACGTCCGTCGCGACGGTCACTCTCACGTCGGGCGGCACTGGCTGCACGAGCGCTCCGACGGTCACCTTCACTGGCGGGGGTGCCGGAGCGGTTGAAGCGACGGCGACGGTCGCCACGGGCCTGAGCTTCAGCATCGACGGGGCCACCTGGTACGAGATCGCATCGGTCGCGAGCGCGACCTCGCTCACGCTCGCTACGAACTATCTCGGTACGACGGAGGCCGGTCTCAGCACGTACTACGAGAGCGATTGCAACGCAGCGGCGCAGAACTGCAACCAGACCTACCCGTTCACCATAAGCAACCTCACGGGCACGCCTAGCTGCACGGGGGCATCGGTCGAGACCTGCCCGTCCGGTACCCCGTCCTGCAATTCGGTGACGTGCAGCACGTCCGTGGTCCTGGGCCTCTCGGCCGGCGCGTTCTCGTTCTCGGCGCTCGGGTACGACAGCTCGAGTCGCAAGGAAGCGTCCGCGATCCTGCCGAACAAGCTCAATGTCACGGGGCCGTCCACCACGACGGCGTACCTGAACATGATCCGGAGCTTCCCGATCGGTACGGGCAACGCGACCTGCCCGCTCAACTTGGCCGAGGATTCGAACGGGAACATCTGGACGGTGAACTCGAACGGCGAGAACAGCGCCTCGACGTGCGCGGGTCCCACGAACAACCTCTCCGAGCTCGTGAAGTCGGCCTCGCCGCCCTACGCGCCGACCGTGATCCCCAACACCGTGTGGGGCGTGGGCGGCACGGCGGGAGCGAACCCAGAGTTCATCGTAGGGGATTCCACGGGGAACGTCTGGTTCACTACGCCGGGCACGAACAACGGGGTCTTCGAGATCGCTCCCTCGAGCTCTCTGACGACGCCGCGAACCCAGTACACGCCCGTTGGAGCGTCCTGCGTCGTGCCGCGCGGTCTCGACGTCGATCCGAACACCAGCCCGAACGGGGTCTTCGTCGCCTGCGCCGGCACCTCGGCCTCGCCCGAAGGTTCTCGCTTCATCATCCGGATGGACGGAAACGGCAACGAGTCGAACTACTACGACTTCACGGACTACACGGCGCAGCCGGTCTCGCTCGTGTACGCGCGATCCTATACGCCTGGCTCGGGGGAGATCATCAACACGGACTACCACGGGAACTTCGAGGTGTACGTGAACCGCTCGGGCACGTCGCAGAACCTCATCTCGGCGCTCGAGTGGAACCCGAACACTCTCGCGTTCTACGATCCCTGTAACGCCGGCTCGGCGAACGACAACTCGTTCACGGTGGCGAGCAGCGACGGGAATCTTTACGGCCTTTCGTATGACAGCGGCGGAACACCGTACGCCGCTTCCGTCGCTAGCGGCGAGGTCCTCAACGTCGAGCTGAACGCGGGGCCCATTATCGACGGCGTCCAGGTCGGATGTGGCACGGGCACGATGAACCAGGACTCGAACAACAACGTCGCGTCGCCGAGTCCGTGGGGTACCGCGAACGACGATCTGTGGACGTACGGTCCGCGCGCGATCAACGGCAACACGCTCGTGCTGGCCGGGACCGATTTCTACGCCTCGCATTACACGAGCAATACGGTGACGCGTTTCGCCGACGGTGAGGGAAAGCTCAACGACTACATCGTTGGAGCCACGGCCACTCCGGGGCCGGCGGGGCTCCTCTTCGATCGGACGCAAGGGGTCGTTTGGGTCGCCGACTCCAAGGAGGCGTCGCTCACGCAGATCAACAAGAACCTCATGTTGTTCGTGAACCAGTCCAACACGAATGCCTGGGGCGCGACGGGGAGCAACGTCGGCGCCGCATGCACGGGCTTGAACAACATTGCAGCGGGAACCAACGTCAATATCACCGGATACGGCTTCGATACGTCGCTCTCGAACGGGTCCAACAACACCGTGCTCCTCGCGGGCTACATGGCTCCGACCGTCAGCGTGACGAGCGGTAACGCGGACGGTGTGGGCCTCCTCGAAGTGTCTTCGGGCGGGAGCGGGTACACGAGCGCGCCGACGGTCACCTTGAGTGGCGGCGGCTGCACGACGGAGCCCACGGCGACGGCGACCATCAGCGGGACGGTGACTGTGACGGTCGTCTCGGGCGGCTCGAACTACACGAGTGCTCCGACGGTCACGTTTGGCGGTGGCGGCGCGACGGCGGAAGCTACCGCGGTCGCGAATCTCTCCGGCTCGCAGGTGACGGGGATCACCTTCACGACCGGCGGCGCGAACTACACGGCCACGCCGACGATCGCGATCACGGGCGGCGGCTGCACGACCGAGCCGACGGCGACGGCCGCGATCACCGCCAACTCGGCGAGCGTGACGGTCACCAGCGGGGGTGTCGGGTACACGAGTCCTCCGACGGTCACGTTGTCGGGCGGTGGCTGCACCACCGAACCGACGGCGACGGCCACCATCACGCCGGGCACGACGACAGTTACGGTGAGCACCGGAGGGGTCGGTTACACCGGCGTCCCGACGCTCACGTTCTCCGGCTGCACGACGGAGCCCACCGCGACGGCGACCGTCACCGGCGGAGTCGTCACCGGGGTCACCGTCAATACGAACGGCAGCGGATGCGGCGCCACGCCGGGCGTCACTTTCTCTGGTGGCGGTGCCACGACGCAAGCCACCGGGACGGTGACGTTCGCAAACGGAACCGTGACCGCGATCGCGGTGAACGTGGACGGTAGCGGGTGCTCCAGCGATCCGGTGGTCGGCTTCTCGGGTGGCGGCGACACTACGGACGCGACGGCAACCGCGAACCTCTCCGGCGGTGTGGTCACTTCGCTTGCGCTGGTGACCGACGGCGTTGGATGTACGAGCAATCCCATTGTCGCGTTCTCGGGCGGCGGCGGCGCACCGCAGGCTACGGCAGCGGTGACCATCTCGGGCGGCTCGGCCACGGGGATCGCGCTCACCACAGGCGGGGCGGGTTACACCGGGGTTCCGTCGGTCACGTTTGCGGGTGGAGGTGCCACGACGCAGGCCACCGCGACGGCGAGCCTGTCCGGCCAAGAAGTCATCGCGATCACGACTCCGGGCGTCGGCTACACGAGCGATCCGACGATCACGTTCACGGGCGGCTGCACGACTGAGCCCGTTGCTACGTCGATCATCGCTGGGGGACAGGTCACCGGGATCACGGTCACGACGCCCGGCTCGGGATGCACGACTGCCCCGACGGTCGTTTTCACGGGTGGTGGCTTCACGACCAAGGCGGTAGCAAAGGCGAGCACCTCGGTTGCCGGGATCACCATGACGTCGGCGGGCGGTGTGGGCTACACGAGCGCGCCTATCGTCAACTTCACGGGCGGCTGCGCGATCGAGCCTCTCGCGACGGCGACCATCTCCGGAGGAAAGGTCACAGCGGTCAATGTGACGACGCCGGGAGGTGTGTGCACGGCCGCTCCGACGGTCAGCCTCGCGGGGGGTGGTTTCACGCAAGCCGCCGCCGCCGAGGCCACCATCTCTGGGTCCGTCACCGGGGGCGGCTCGGGCACGGTTGGGGCCAATGACAATTGCTCCAGCGTCCCGTCGGTCTCCATCTCGGGCGGAGGTGGCTCTGGCGCTTCCGCGAGCTTGCAGTGGGTGGACCCTCTCCCGACGACGCTCGTCGTCACCGTCCCGAGCGCGCCGCACGGTGTCACCGGTCCGGTGATCGTCGCGAATCAAGGGGGGCAGGTGGAGAGCTACTGCACGTTCACGACGAAGTAGGCGTCGGCGGTTCGCGCGGCGTACGGGCCTTGGCCGCGGTGGTCGAGGCCTGCCGTTCGGCGCAGCCGGGGGCTTTGTCAGCTGCCTGATCGCGAGTCGCGCGATGCACGAATGCGAGACGAGACTGGAGATACGGGTATCCTCGCAGGATGATTACCGAGCTTCGCCTGCGTTCGACCGCTGCTGCCATCGCTGCGTTGGCGCTGGTGCCCGTCGGCCTTTCATTGAGCGCATGCTCGGGCGACGACACGACGTCGAGCGCTCCGACCGACGCCGGTACCGACGCCTCGCTCGCACAGGACGGGACGGTGCCGCCCGGGGACGGTGCGTCGGAGTCGAGCGTTCCCGGGGACGCCAGCGCGGACTCTCCGCTCGGCACGTCCGACGCAAGCGATGCGGGTGACGCGGGCGTCGATGCGGGTCCGCCGCCCCACTCCGCGTGCGTACCCGGCGTCGCCATCAATGCGGGCAGCGACCCGTGTGCGAACACGCTCTGCAACCTCGCCGACGACTTCTACTGTTGCACGACGAGTTGGGACTTGAGCTGCGCCGAAGTCGCCCACGCGCTGTGTGCCTCGGAGTGCCCCGCGGATCCGGCGGATGGCGGCATCGCCAAGTTTGGCGGCACCACGCATGCGATCGCGCAGGTCACGTCGCGCGACGGCGCGGAGTGTGCCGTCTCCGTCGAGGGGGACGTCTGGTGCTGGGGGTTTGAGGACATCCTCGGTGACGGCTCGGAGCAGCAGGTCTTCTTCCCGCGCAAGATCGTCGGGCTTCCCGTGGCCACCGCGTCCGTCGCCATGGCTGGCGACGCCATCTGCGCGCTGGGCGTCGACGGTGCCGTTCGATGCTGGGGTCGTTCGCCGGCGGGGAGCGCGACGACGCCCATCGTGACTCCGCCGAGCACGCCCATCCTTGCATCGGCCAGCGCGATTGCTGGAGACCGACTCCTCGGCACGACCGACTCGTCGTTCCTGTGCGCCGTGGTCGCGGGATCGGCCAAGTGCTGGGGCACAGTCGGCAGCACGCTCGGTCCGGGCGTCCCGGATCCGACGACGACTCCGACGACGGTCGACCTGAGCAGCGTCGCGCCGCCCAGCACCTACGTCACGGGTGTCTTTGCCGGCGCTCAGGACACCTGCGTGCTCGTCGGTGATGGCGGTACGCCCCTCTGCTGGGGCGCCAATACGACGGGCATGATCGGGCACAGCGGGTTCGGTGGAACCGCGCCGGTCATCGCGCCGCTCACGTGCCTCCCGGCTTCGAATGCCGACGGGGGGCCCGACGACTGCGCCAACGCGATCGGCGGGATCGTGAAGATCGCGATTGGTGGCGGGAGCACCTGCATGCTCGATACGAGCAACAGGGTCTGGTGCTTGGGCGACAACACGGACGGGCAGCTCGGTACGGGAGCGACCGGCGGCGCGTTCCCCTATCCCCAGGCCATCGCCGGGTTGTCGGCCTCCGACATCTCGCTCGGCGCGACGCACGCGTGCGCGGCACCGCTGGACGCGTCGGCGCCGGTCGTGTGCTGGGGATCCGCCGCGTCGGACCAGCTGGGCCCGACCATCACGGACGGCGGGGCGTCCGCCTCTCCAGTGCCGGTGACAGGCCTGTCAGGTGTGACGGCACTCACGGCCTCCACTGGAGTCACATGTGCGCTCAAGTCCGATGGCACCGTCTGGTGTTGGGGATCGAACACCGAGAATCAGCTCGGAACGGGGAGCGTAGGTGCGCCGTCTCCCACTCCGGTGCAGGTTTCGTTCGTATCGTTCCCGTAAACGCGCCATCGCGATGTGAGGCGCGGTGAGCGCTGATTCGGCCGGTGATGAATGGACGCCTGAACTGCGACGACGTATGACTAATGGTTGACGCCCACGCGCCCGGTAGCGCGGTCGGCCGAGCCTACCCGGAGCAGCCCCGTGCTGCCCACTCGACCCAAACGTCGGGCCCTCTGCCCGCCGGAATGCCAGAAGGACAGCTCCAGTGCGAAAGCTAGCCGCCGCGTCGCTCCTCGTCATCGGGTTCATCGGCTGCGCCGTCTCTCGGGCGCCGACGGAGCAGGGCAACGTTACGCCGCCGCCGAGCGCACGCTCGGCCAGCACTCAAGCGATGATCGCCGCGTATGACGCGGCTCTCGGCCGCGGATACACGGCCGACTTCACGACCTCGCGCATCGTCGGCGACGCCAACTCGCCGGACTACCGCGTGCAGGCGTACCTCAAGTCCCTCCAGCCCAGGCCTCAGATCACCTGCAACGACACCCAGTCGTTCAACGTCGTCACCGGTGGCCCGCTCCACACGACACCCGCGACCTTCAGCGCGTGGACCAGCTGCGCCACGACTGACATCGTCGCCCTCGCCATCGACAGCACGGCCTCCTCCGGTCGCGGCATTGCGGGCACCAACGTGTCGCCGACCGACGCATCGGCCGCCGACTCGGGGCTCGTCGTCCTCACGAACCTTCACACGGGCGGTGCGCCCCAGCTGCAGAGCTTCGCCCCGACCTCGCTCCTGCCCACCAGCCAGAGCTTCAACTTGGGCGGCATCATCATGAACCTGGCGGGCACCAGGCTCTATGCGCTGTCCCAGCAGGGCAACCTCTACTGCTTCAACATCCCCGCCACAACGACGCCGGCCACCGCGATGACCGCCTGCGGGGCGTCATGGCCGTACAGCACGTCGGGCGGCCAGACGATCACGTACTCGACCGCGTTTCCGACGTACGGCGCCGCGGGCGAGATCCAGAGCATCTACTTCGGCGACGACAACGACACCATCTATTGCGCCCAGGGCATGGCCGGCACGACCCCGGGCACGCAGTGCTGGGCCCCCGCCGGGCTCATTGCCGGCGGAGACGCCAACGAGAAGGTCGGCCCCGTCGTCGCCGTCTCCGATCCGACCTCGGGCAAAGAGACGCTCTACCTCGGCGACAACGGCGGGCGATTCTTCCGCATCACCGACAACGGCTCGTCGCCGACCACCGGGGGAACCATCGAGAGGAGCGATCTCTGCACGTTCATCGGCCAGAGCTCCCCCTGCGCCAGCACCCCCTGGGGAGTGCACGGCTCTCCGACGATCGATTTCACGAGCAGCAACGCGTACGTCACCGCGGCCGGCTACCTCTTCCAGTTCGACCTCTTCAAGGAGCAGGGGAGCTGGGGAGGCAGCGCCGCGACGTACAAGAATCTCAACACGCTGCATGCGACGAGCACCAACGTCGACGGCAGCACGGTGCTCGACCACACCCACGGCTACGCGTACGTCGGCTTCAACGGGTACATCTACAAGGCCGCGTTCCCGTTCGACGGTAACCCGAACGACAAGATCTTCGCGACCCAGCTCACGCAGACCGTCACCGGCGCGGGCAACTATCCCGTCGGCTACCCGCTCCTCTACGCGCCGTACAACTCGATCTACATGGCGACCGGCACGAACGCGGCGTCGCCGGCCAGCGGCATCGTCGAGCAGTACGCGCTCAACGGCAACGGAGCCGCGCCACCGCTCGCAGGGATCACCGCGGGCTCTTCGAGCCCGCCGCCGTTCGGCTCGATGATCGAGAGCGGCATCGTCCTCGACTGGGCAAATGGCAACCTGTACTTCGGCTACGACGTCGGGCCTGGCACATCGGGCGGCATCGGGCAGTACCCCGCGGCCGCAGCGGATCCGTCCACCGCGTGGGGGTGCCCCACGAGCCCAACGATTGAGCATCTCTCGGGCGGCGTCTGCGTCTCGGGCTGCACGATCCCGTCGGACTGTACTCTCGGAGCGAACGTGCTGACGGAGGCATGCACCGCCGGGGTCTGTTCCGTCGCCACGTGCGTGGCGAACTACCGCGACTGCGACAACCTCAACACGAACGGCTGCGAGGTCGATATCCAGACCAACCCCGACAACTGCGGCGCCTGCCAGTCTGCCGGAGGCACCGTCTGCCCCGCCGTGAACGACACCCCGGCGTGCGTGAACGGGAGCTGCAGCATCACGTGCAACAGCGGATACGGGATCTGCGCGCCCGGCAACGTCAACACGAGCGGGTGCCCGACGGCCATCAGCTGCACGAGCTGCTGCGGGACCGGGCCCGGCGGCTCGAACACGTGCGGCGGCGGAACGGCGTGCGTCGGCGGCTCCTGCGCGGCGACGACGCAGCACGTCTGCGGTGAGGAGAACGAAGACTCCTCCGGCACGAACCCGGTCACCGTCACGTGCCCGGGGGGCGAGACCATCCAGGCCATCTCGTTCGTGAGCTACGGCACGCCGAACGGCTCGTGCGGGAGCTGGTCGAAGGGGAGCTGCGACGACTCGAGTGGCTCGACCGGCAACAACAACGAAGGGCTCATCGCCTCCAACGCCTGCTACGGACAGACGACCTGCTCGATCGACCCGACGAACGGCAACTTCGGCGACCCGTGCGGCGGCACTTACAAGAGGCTCGCGCTCCAGGTCGAATGCGCGTGCGGGCCGGTGCTCTCGCTGTGCGGAAACGGCTACCAGGACGGCGACGAGACCGACGTCGACTGCGGCGGTGGCGCGGAGACCGGCTGCACGAACGCGGGCAACATCCCCTCGCCGTGCGCGCAAGGGAAGAAGTGCAGCGTGAACGGCGATTGCCAGTCGGGCATCTGCACGAGCGGGACTTGCAGCGCGAGCACCCCACCCACGCCGATCGCCTACTATCCGCTCACCGAGCAAACGGGCACCACGACCGCGAACTTCGAGGGGGCGAGCGACACGGGCGCGCTCCACAGCACGACGTGGGCCGGCGCGGGCGAAGGGGTCACGTTCGCGGGCACGGCGGCCTCGTATATCCAGGCGAGCGGCTTCACCTCCCTCGCGACGAGCTCAGCGTCGGCCGAGTCCTTCACGCTGGCGCTCTGGGCGAACCCCACCGCGACGGCTGGCGTCCTCATCGAAGTCTCCAACTCGGCTGCCGGCAGCGGCTGGTGCACGCCGTTCCTCGGCTTCAATTCGAGCGGGCAGGTCGTCGCGCAGGTCTGGACAGGAGCGGACGCCGCAGCCGTCTCGCCATCGGCGCTGGCCACCGGAGTGTGGTCGCACATCGCCATGACCTATTCAGGCGGTACGTCCGGGGGCACCCTCGACCTCTATATCAACGGTTCTCTCGTCGCGTCCCAGACCGCGGCGTACACCCCGAGTGGCTCGGGTTCTCCCGCCGACTACCTCTCGTGGGGGTCGGACCTCGGGCAGACCGCGTGCGCGCACGGGACCATCACCCAGGGCGGTTACCAGGGTGGGATGGACATGATGTACGTCTACAACGCCGCGCTCACCGCTTCTCAGGTGGCGACGCTCGCGTTGACTGCCCCTTCCGGCGCCTGCACGACGAACGTCATCTGCGCGGCGAACGTGGCCACGGGCAGCTCGGCGACCGTCACGTGCCCGAATGGGGGCCTCATCGAGGCCGTCGAGTTCGTGAGCTTCGGCACGCCGAGCGGAACCTGCGGGAGCTTCTCGAAGGGGTCCTGCGACGACTCGGGTAACTCGTCGGGGAACAACGAGGAGCGCGAGATCGCGTCCACCGACTGTTACGGCCTGAACACCTGCACCATCCCCGTCAACACCACCACGTTCGGCGACCCCTGCACCGGCACCACCAAGACGCTCGACCTCCAGGTCGAGTGCGGGTGCGCGCCCATCGCCAACGAGTGCGCGAACGGCTGGCTGGACGGCGCAGAGACGGACATCGACTGCGGCGGCGGAACGTGCGGGCGGTGCGTCACGGGCAAAAAGTGCCTCGTGAACTCCGACTGCACCTCGAACGATTGTTCCAGCGGCATCTGCACCACGTTTCCGACCGCCGTCGCGTCCTATTCTCTCTCCGAGCAGTCGGGCACGTCGACAGCCGACGGTACGGGGAACGGGCACACGGGTACGCTCAACGACGAGGGGAGCACCGGCTCGAACCTGGAATGGGCCGGCACGGGGGCGGGCATCACCTTCCCCGGCGCGCAGGGCGCGTACCTGCAGGCGAGCGGCTTCACCTCCCTCGGAACGAGCGACACGGCCTTCAGTCTGGCGCTCTGGGTGAAGCCGACGGTGGCGGCGGGCATCCTCGTCAACGTCACTAACACCGCGAGTGGGACGGTAAGCTGGTGCACCCCGTTCCTCGGCTTCAACGCGAGCGGCGAAGTGGTCGCGCAGCTCTGGGAGGGGGCCGACGTCGGAGCCCATTCGCCCTCGGCGCTACCGACGGGAACGTGGTCGCACATCGCCATGACCTACTCGGGGAGCGCAGGGACTCCCGACGGGGTCAAGCTGTACATCAATGGAGTGCTGGTCGCGTCGAACGCGGGCGCGACGACCTACGCCGCGAGCACCGACGTCGACTACATCGACTGGGGGTCGAACCAAGGGCCAAATACCTGCGCGCTCGGGACCATCACCAGCGGCGCGTACAGCGGCGGCATGGACCTCATGTACGTCTACGGTGGCGAGCTCACGGCGGCCCAGGTCTCGAGCCTGGCGTCGGAAGCGCCGGCCGGCGTTTGCACCCCGAGCATCGCCTGCGCGACGAACATCGGCGACGGCAACACGGCCACCGTAGCGTGCCCACTGGGGAGCGCGATCCAGGCGGTCGAGTTCGTGAGCTACGGCACGCCGACGGGGACCTGCGGGACGTTCGCCTACGGCGCGTGCGACGACTCGAACGGCTCGAGCGGCAACAACGAGGAGCGCGCGATCGCTTCGGCGGCCTGCTACGGCCTGAGCTCGTGCAGCATCCCGGTCAATACGACGGCGTTCGGCGACCCGTGCAGCAGCAGCTCGAGATACCTCGACATCCAGGTCGAGTGCGGGTGCGCGCCCCTCGCTACGCAGTGCGCGAATGGCTACGAGGATGGGAGTGAGACCGACGTCGACTGCGGCGGCGGCACGTGCACACGGTGCGGCACTAGCAAGAAGTGCTTGCAGAACTCCGACTGCCTCTCGAACAGTTGTTCGGCCGGTACGTGCGGGGCCTTCCCCAGCGCCGTTGCTTCGTACTCTCTCTCCGAGCAGTCGGGCACGTCGACAGCCGACGCCACGGGCAACGGGCACACGGGCACGCTCAACGACGAGGGGATCACGTCCTCCAACCTCGAGTGGGCGGGCGCGGGAGACGGCATCACATTCCCCGGCGCCCAGGCTGCATACCTGCAAGCGGGCGGCTTCACCTCCCTCGGGACGAGCAACACGGCGTTCAGTCTGGCGCTCTGGGTGAAACCGACGGTGGCGGCGGGCATCCTCGTCAACGTCACCGCCTCGACGACCGGGACCGGTGGCTGGTGCACGCCCTTCCTCGGCTTCAACACGAGCGGCCAAGTGGTCGCGCAGCTCTGGGAGGGTTCCGACGTCGGAACTCACTCGACGTCGGCGCTACCGACGGGAGCGTGGTCGCACATCGCCATGACGTATTCGGGGAGTGCCGGAACTCCCGACGGGGTCAAACTCTACATCAACGGGGTGCTGATCGGCTCGAACGCCGCCGCGACGACCTACTCCGCGAACGGCGCGGCCGACTTCATCGACTGGGGCTCGAACCAAGGTCCAAACGGCTGCGCGCTCGGGACGATCACCAGCGGCGCGTACAGCGGCGGCATGGACCTCATGTACGTCTACGGCTCGGAGCTCACGGCCGCGAACGTAGCCGCCTTGGCCGCCGAGGCGCCGACGGGTGCGGCATGCACGACCGGTTCGCAGTGCTACTCGGGTGTGTGCGTGGGCGGCACCACGTGCCAGTAGCGGCGGCCGTCGCAGGAAGGGAGGCCTGCCACAGGCTGTCCGGCGGTCCTCCTTCCAGCTCGAGCCATCTGACACGGCGACACGAGCGCCCTCACATGTAACCGTCGCGCCGGAGCGACTCGAGCCCGCCCGCGTCGTCCTTGTCCTGAGCCCGCCCCGCTCGCTCGGCCACGTGAGCGAACTTCCCCGTGCGGAGCTCGACGAGGATCTCGGCCACGCTGGTGGCCGTCGATTCGACCGTCGCGGTGCACGGGGCGCACCCGAGCGACCGGTACCGCCGCCCCTCGCCCTGGTCGTAGTAGAGGGACACGGTCGGAATGCGTTCGCGCTCGATGTATTCCCAGATGTTCGTCTCGGACCAGTCGAGCAGCGGATGGACGCGTACGTGCGTGCCCGGCTGAAAATCCGTCTTGTACTGGTTCCAGAGCTCCGGCGGCTGCTCGCCCACGTCCCAGGTGTTCTCGCGGTTGCGCGGAGAGAAGTAGCGCTCCTTCGAACGGCTCCCTTCCTCGTCCGAACGCACGCCGACGATGACGCCGGTGTAGCGCTCGAGATTCGTATCGCGCTCGTAGCACCCCGTCGCATGGTTGAACCGGTAGCGGGGGCCTTCGCCGCTGAGGGTCTGCTTGAGAGCCTTGGTCTTCAGGAGCCCGCAGCACGTGATTCGATCGACGGCCCCGTCGGGGAACGTCTGCTTCGCGTCGAGCGCCTCGCGGTTCTCGCCGTACACGATGTTCAGGTTCCACTCGGCGGCCATCCGATCGCGGTAGGCGATCATCTCCGGGATCTTGAACGACGTGTCGATGTGCACGAGCGGAAACGGGACGTGGCCGAAGAACGCGCGGCGCGCGAGCCAGAGGAGAACCGTGCTGTCCTTGCCGATCGACCAGAGCATGCAGAGGCTCTTGAACGACGCGTACGCCTCGCGAAGGATGTGGATGCTCCGGTCCTCGAGCTCGGTCAGGTGGTCCACTTCGCCTCCTCACGCGAAAGGAGCGCAAGGACCGCGCTCGTCGTCTCTTCGACGGTGCTTCGCGACGTGTCGAGCACCAGCTCGGGTGACTCGGGAGCTTCGTACGGGTCGTCGATCCCGGTGAACCCCTTGAGCAGCCCCGCGCGTGCCTTGGCGTAGAGTCCCTTCACGTCGCGCGCCTCGCAGACCTCGAGCGGGGTCGAGACGTACACCTCGATGAACCGCTTGCTCAGGCTGCGCACGTGGTCTCGCGCGCCGCGGTAGGGCGAGATCAGCGCGGCGACGGCCGTGACCCCATGGTGCTCGAAGCGGCTGGCGAAGAAGCCGACGCGACGGACGTGGGCTTCGCGATCCTCGCGCGAGAAGCCCGTCGGCATGACTGCGCGCAGCGCGTCGCCATCGAGCAGCTCGACGGCCCGCCCCTGCGCCTCGAGCGCGCTGGTCACCGCGCGCGCGATCGTCGTCTTCCCCGAGCCGGAAAGCCCGGTGAACCACACGACGCGCCCTCTGTCTCGGTCTCGCCCGCTCATGGCGCCTCCAAGAGGATTCCCTGATGTGCGAGCACGCCTTCGATCCTCCGGACGGCGTTCGGGAGTGGCTCTTCCGGCTTCACGACGAGCGCGGCTTCGTGATGAGGTGGCGGCGAATCGCCGAGCCAAACGGGAATGATGGCCTCGGCGGGCGCCGCTGCGCGAATGACGTCGAGATCGTCGCTGGAGAGGTTGGCGGCCGTGATGACGAGAATGAACCCTGCGTCGAGCATGAGGTGTGCGATCTCGGCCAAGCGCCGGACGTGCTCGAAGCGCGCCGGCTCGTCCCGCTCGAGATCCGCGTCGACGCCGTAGAGGATGTTCGCGATCCCGACGAAGTAGACCATGCGTCCGCGCGCAAAGAGGTCGGCTTCGAGCTCGCGGGCGAGCGCCTTTCTTCGCTCACCGGTCGTGTCGCCGGTGATCACGACGAGCCCGGGGCGCTGCGCGAATCGAGCGACCCGCTGCTCGAGCGCGACGGCGCTCGGCTCCCACTTGGCGTCGCGTACCTGCACCTTCTCGCGCATCCAGTGGTGACGATCGGAGAGCGCCTCGCGCACGATCCCGCCGCCGCGGATCTCGTAGTCGTCGACGATCACGAAGCGGGTCGTCTCCTCGACGTCGGTGACGTCGCACGCGATGGGCCGCGAAAGGACGAGCGTGCAATCCGCGACCTCGTTCCGCTCGACCTGGGCGCGTTCGGTCGAGCCGAGCGTCGATGCGTCCATGACGGAGTGCACGCGCTCGACGCGCATCGGAACGCGCGCCGTGCCGAGACGCACGACGTAGTCCTTGCCGGTGACGAGCGGCACCTTCCCCAGCCAGAAGACGCTCGCGCGAAGCCGGGTCGCCACGCGAGGCGGCGGGTCGTCGGCTCGAACCGCGAGCTCGCCGCGCGTCACGTAGGTCTGCTCGGTGAGCGTGAAGCCGGTCGCGCTCCCCGCGTCGACCGAACGCGGCGGCGTGTGACCGAAGCTCTCGATCGACCGGACATGGCTCCGTTTCCCCGACGGTAGAAACACGACCTCGTCGCCCACCGCGAGCGACCCGCTCACGACGGTGCCCGCCACGATCCGCCGATCGTCCCCCTGCCCGGTGAACTTGTAGACGTCCTGCACCGGCATCCGGAACGGCTGCGCGGTCCTGGGCTTCGCCGCACCGAACGCATCGATCACCTCGACGACCGTCGGACCTGAGTACCAGGGGGCGCGCGCCGTCGCGCTCGCGATGAAGTCGCCTTCGCGCCCCGAGGTCGGTACGAAGCACGCCGGGTGAAGGCCGAGCCTCTCCAGGAAGATCCGGTACTCGGACTCGATGGCGCGGAACTTCGCTTCGCTCCACCCGACCAGGTCCATCTTGTTCACGAGGACGGCCAGCTGCTGAATCCCGAGCAGCGAGAGCATCGTCCCGTGGCGGCGCGAGTTCTCGCAGACCCCTTCGGCCGCATCGATGACCAGGAGCGCAGCCTGCGCGCGCGATGCGCCGGTCACCATGTTCTTCAGGAACTCGTTGTGGCCTGGCGCATCGATGATCACGTAGTCGCGCGCGCTCGTGTGGAAGAAGACGCGCGCGACGTCGATCGTGATCCCTTGCGACTGCTCGTCCTTCAGCGCATCGAGCAGAAACGCGTACTCGAACGGTCGGCCCGTTCGCTCGCAGAGGGCGCGCACGCGATCGAGCTTTCCATCGGGGAGCGAGTGGGTGTCGGCGAGGAGGCGGCCGACGACCGTGCTCTTGCCGTGATCGACGTGGCCGACGACGACGATGTACAGGCGTTCACGCGGGAGGCGGGGGGAGACGAGCTCTGCCGGGGAAGAGCTCGAGGCCTCGGCGATGGTCATGACCCTCGGGCGCTCATGGTGGCGCATGCGCCGAATAGCACAAGCCGATAGTGCCCCCTCAGGGCACGGCGACGAGCGGAGCGCATGCGGCGGCGCTCGGGTCAGCATCGTCGCACGCGACGACACCGACTCCTCCTCCGGCCGAGTACAGGTAGAGCGTGTCCGAGGACAGCGACGTCGCGTCGTAGCTCCAATTCTTCCCGGCGACGGTGAGCACTCCCGTCGTCGCGCTGCCGACGGCGAGGTAACCGCAGGCGTCGTGCGGCACGCTGGTGAGGAACCCGCCATAGGGAACGTCAGCGAAGGACCAACCGCCGCCCCCTTCCGGGTCGACGAGCGTGGCCGTCAGCGGGACCGCGTCGCCGCCTGCCACGTTCACGACGCGGACGATGGGCGCGGTCTCGTGGCAGGAGAGGTCCTCGAGCGTCACTGCCGCGACGGAGAGGCTCGAGAGGCCGGCGCCCGCGTTCGCGTCGGCGCCCGCTTCGGCCAAGCTAGCCCCCGCGTCGACGGGGGGGGCTTCCCAGCCCGTGATCGCGACAGTCGCCAGCTCGCTCGCGGTCGACGGGGGGAAGTACGTCACGTCGGGCGTGACCGCCGTAGCGCAGGTGGCGGAGCCCGCGGCGACCAACCGGACGTCGAAGAGGCCCCCCGAGTGAATCGGGAAACGCTTCGTGACCTGCCCTGCCAGGAGGCCGGGCGAGCTCGGGCCGAGGAGCGGTGGGTCGGTCCACGCCGGCGCGAAGTCGTATTTCAAGCAGACGTCCACGGCCATGAAGCCGGGGTCCGCGATGAAGTCGGCGAAGCGCGTGGCCACTCCGGAGATCGTCCCGGGCGGGACGACCGAGATGGGGTTGCACTGGCTGAGCCATGGCGTCGCTGCGTTCGGCGCGCCGTCGGCGCACGCGACCAGCCCGATCTCGACGCCTGCGTCCTGCCCGGGCACGAGCGCGGCGAACGCGCTGATGCGCGACCCGGCCGGGGCATCGAATCCATCGCTCACGCCGAGGTCGATGCCGCCCTGCTGGAGGGATGTGTCGAGCCCCGTGAAGGGGGCGACTTGCCGGTATCCCTGCGCGTCGGCGCCCGGGTCGAGGTGTTCGGCGGAAGTGATCCGTACGAACCACGGGACGAAGGTGACGCCGCCGCCCAGTCCATAGTCGAGCGCGCCGCCGATTCCGGAGACGTTGGCGAAGCGGACGCCGACCATGCCCGGGGAGGTCGTCGTCTCGTCGACGAGGGGAACGAGCTCGGCGATCGCGCCTGGGGCCGGGCTCGTGAAGGGGGGCGTGAAGACGAGCGTGAGCGCCGTCCCGTTCGGGGTGGCGGGGAGGTTCGTGAAATCGGTGATCGGCGCCACCGCTCCACCGTCGGAGCCGCCAGCATCGGGTGTGTGTGCGGTGAAAGGCGCGCAGGTCGGCGCGCCGGCGTCCGCGTCGATGGGTACGATGCGCGCGTCGTACTGCCCAACTGGGACGGTGAAGTAGGCGCTCACGTTGCCGAGCGCGAGCCCGCTCCCCCCCGCCGCGGCGAGCAAGGGGCCCGTCCAGTTCCCGGTGCCGTGGGGTGCGAGGCACACGTCGAAGGTCGACGCCCCGGCGAGCGCGGGCGCGTACGCGGGATCGTCGAGCCATGCGACTCGCACGAGCGCGCTGGGTCCCGCGTCACTCGCGTCGGTGGTGAGCCCTGCGTCCGTCGTCGCCGCATCGGAGGCGTCGGGGCCCGGCGCGCCGTCCGTCCCGATCGTACCGTCCGTCGCAGGGGCGTCGGCACTTTCGCCCGCGTCTCCGGGCCCCGCGCCGGCGGTGTCGTCGCCCGAACAGCCGGCCAGGGCGAGCGGACAAACCAAGAGAGCGAGAGCAGGGACATGGATTTTCACGTCAGCGGATGAGACCACGCCGCTCTGCTCGCATCAACGCGGTGTCCCACGTTCGATGACGACCGCTTTCTCGGTGGCGAGCGGGTTCTCCGCGCTCGTTACCCTCGGCTCGCCTCTCGCCGCGGGCTGCCCCCCCCGGCGTCGCGACGAGCCCGTCTTCGCCGGCGGGCACAGCGGACTACATGAAGGTCTGCGAGGCCGGCAGGTCCCGACGCCTTCACAGGCCGGATGCGCCACCGTGATCTGGGGGTGACGCGACTGCAAAGTCGTGCCGGCAGTGTATTGTCCTGTGAGTATCGGCGGAGGAGCGCACTCGAGCGTGAATGGACGCTCCCCGCGCGGCCACGTACTCTTGAGGGTGGTCAGCGACCCGCGCGAACGGCACTCGTCGACCCTTTCCTGGAGGGCCTAGATGATTCGATTCACCAAGCTCCGCGCGGCCGCACTGGTCGCGCCCGCTCTCGTCGCCATGTGTTTCGCGGCCTGCGAGCAGACTGCGCCGACGACGGTGAGCGAGCCGGCTGCTGCCGTGGCTACGGTGCAACCTGCGGGAGCCTCCTCGACCACTCCTTCGGCGCCGTCCGGCTTCGTGGATCACCCACGGATCATCGACACGCAGCACGCGCGCATCTTCAACGACCAGTCTGCGGCCGACATGCAGGCGGCGCCCTTGGTTTCGAAGGAGTGGAACGAAGCGCAGCGGAAGATCCAGCCTCAGCTTGCGGACGGCGGGACCGCGTACCCGAACTTCACCATCACGACGACGACCAAGGTCGTCGGAGCGGCGGCGATTTTTGCGAACAGCTTCACGTCGCCGAGCTCGAGCGACCTGATGTTCTTCGGGACGACGGGGAGTGGCGGCATCTCGGGCGGCGTCGTCGGCTCGTGTACGGGGTGCACGACGAACAACTTCTTCGCGCTGACCAACATCCACAACGCGTCGACGGGGCCGAACCTCGCGTGGGCGGCGACGATCAGCGGCGGTACGTCGGCATCGTCCGCACTCTCCGCGACGGGGGGCCAGATCTACGTCCTCAGCGACAGCGGCACTCTGTACTGCTTCGAAACCGCCAGCGGCGCGAACTGCAGCACGTCGGGCGACGCGGGGACGACGTGGGTATCTCCATCGATCACGATCGCGGCGGGCGGAGCCGTGACACCGTGGGTCGACTCGGCGGCGAACAACGCCGTCTACGTGAACGACGGCCTCGGCAACCTGTATCGGTTCAACGCGAGCACGGGCGCGCAGGTGTGGAAGTACAACTTCACCTCGAGCGGGAGCAGCGCGCTGCCGGTGGAGGTGGGGCTCGTCATCTACATCGGTGATGGCTCCGGGAACCTGTGGCGCATCGTGGACCCCGGGACGGGGAGCGCGCCGACGACCGCGGCGAGCATCGCGCTGTCGGGGAAGAATGGGAACTGCACGGGGTCGACGGCGATCAACGGCAGCGTGTCGATCGATACGCGTGCGAGCCTCGTCTTCCTCCCGTGGGGCGGGTGCGGTTACTCGTTCCCGTATTACTGCGCGAGCGGGTGCACGAACACGACGGGGAGCTGGGGCGTGACCTCATCGGGCTGGACGGGGTCGGTTCCCGACAAGCCGTTCTACACATGGCCCACGATCGACGGCACCTATGTGTATTGGGTCATTGCCGACAAGCCGACGAGCTACACGAACGTGTCGGCGGTGTGGAAGGCGACGTACGCCTACGCCAACCCGATCCAGGGGACGCCTCTCATCAATGCGAGCTCGACGACCCCCGGCGCGAGCGTCGGATCGGCTCCACTCGTCTACGGCGGGAACCTGTTCGTGGGGGATCAGTCGGGCTACATCGAGGAGTTCGGCTGCGCGTCCTCGAAGGCATCGTCGACGGACTTCCTCGCAGAGACGAACGCGCAGGGCGGCACGGTCAACACGCCGATCGTGCTCGATGATGCGACGGGTAACATCGAGTTCGGTTTCACGACCTCGTCGGGCGGAGGCGTGGCGCAGTTCCCACTCTGGGAGAGCTCGCCGGCCACCAACTTCAACTGGAACTGCCCGTCGGGGTACGTCGCCTGCGACAATCAACAGTGCGGCACCGGTCCGACGTCCACCGAGTGCGTTCCGACCGCCGAGTGCAGCACGGGAGCTGCGTGCTCGACTGTCGCCGCCGCGGGGGCGACGCTTCAGGTCGGTGTCGGAGCGTCGGAGGGGTCGGTCGTCACAGGGACGCAGTCGGGCGGTATCTGCGCGACGGGGAGCGTGATCCTGGGTGTCGTCGGCGCGAGCTACGGCAGCCCGCCCTCCTCGCCGGACGATCCGGTGAGCGGCAACGTCTTCGACTTTGCGAGCTCCTGCTACGCCACCGACTCGCTCAAGGACACCGAGGCCAACTGCCCGCCGAACACGGCGTCGAACTGCACGTGCCCACCCGAGTCCCAAGGCGGCGTGAATTGTCTCCCCGACGGCGGCGTCGGCACGTTCATCGCGGAGAACGGCACGTTCGGTGATCCCTGCGTCGGCACCGGCAAGCACTTCTACGCGTGGTTCGTCTGCGGCTCGCCGGTGGACGGCGGAACCGCGGACGGCGGACTACCGGTCTTCTGCTCGCGCCAGAACGTTACGCCGACGACCGGCAGCGACCCGTGCGCCGCGAATCCGGATGGCGGCGCCGCCTTCTGTCAGGGGACCTGCGCCGGTGGATGGGGCGACTGCAATAACAACCTTCAGTACGACGGTTGCGAGACGTACGTGAACGGCACGGATCCGACGCACTGCGGGTCGTGCACCAACAGCTGCACGGTGCCTTCGAATGGCAGCGCGACCTGCAGCGGCGGCGTGTGCGGGATCGCGTGCAACTCGGGCTTCACGAAGTGCGGCAGCTCGTGCGTCAACGAACAGACCGATCCGAACAACTGCGGTGCGTGCGGCGCGACCTGCGTTGGATCCCCGGCGACGTGCACGAGCGGCACGTGCAGCGAGGCCCTCGCCTACGCGGACGTCGTCCAGAATGGCAACCAGGCGTACACGGGTTCGCTCGGCATGGAGTTCGTCGTGGCCGCCGGGCACTACATCGAAGTCTACGAGATGGGCGTCTTCGACGATAAGGGGAACGGGATCAGCTCGGCGACGGGTCTCACCGTCGCGCTCTATACGAGCACCGGGACGCTGGTCTCGGGCACGCTGACCACCGTTCCGCAAGGGACGGGGACTCCGCTCGTCGGCGGCGACCGGATGGTGACGCTCGGAACGCCCGTCTTCATGGGGCCCGGGACGTACGTCGTCGGCGCGTGGGGTTTCTCCGCGTCGGACGAGAATACGAATGTCGGCATCGCCGGCGGCGCGACCGCGAGCACGATGGACACGGGCGGAGGCCTCATCAGCTTCTCCGGGGGCCCCTTCTTCAACAACGCCGGCGTCACCGGGTTCCCGTCGCAGAACACGGACGGTGCGCCGGTGAACCGTTACGGCGCAGGGACCTTCGCGTTCGGCGGCGGGGCGATCGGCGGACTCGGCGCTTCGTGCTCGAACGCAATCCAGTGCAGCACCGGCGCGTGCATCGCCGGAGCCTGCGGAACGAAGGGGGGCATCGGCACGTCGTGCACCATCAACGCGGCCTGCGAGTCGAACAACTGCTCGGGCGGTTTCTGCATCGCGCCGGCGTGCTCTCCGGGTGCGTGCACCGTCGGTTCGTCGTGCGAAGCGAACCTCGACTGCAGCTCCAACAACTGCAACACGTCCACGTGGACCTGCCAGGCCAACGCGGACGGCGGATCGTGCAACCTGAGTAGCGATTGCACCTCCGGTCTCTGCATCAGCAACGTCTGCGGAGGCATCGCCTACGCAGATGTCGTCCAGACCGGGAACCAGGCGTACACGGGCTCCCTCGGCATGGAGTTCGTCGTCAACGGCGGCCGCTACATCGAGGTCTTCCAGATGGGCGTCTTCGACGACCAGGGGAACGGGATCTCTTCGGTGAGCGGTCTCACGGTCGCTCTCTACACGAGCGCCGGAGCTCTGGTCACCGGCACGATGACCACCGTGCCGCAAGGGACGGGGACACCGCTCGTCGGGGGCGACCGGATGGTGACCCTCGGCACGCCGGTGTACCTCGCGCCGGGCACCTACGTCGTCGGAGCTTGGGGGTTCTCGTCTTCCGACGAAAATACGAACTTCGGCCTCGGCGGCGTGACCGCGAGCACCATGGATACGGGCGGTGGCGCGCTCACGTTCTCGGGCGGGCCGTTCTTCAACAACCTGGGCGTCACCGGTTTCCCACATCAGAACACCGACGGCGCTCCCGCGAACCGCTACGGATCGGGGACGTTCTCGTACGTCCCGGGGACGCAGCTGGGAACGGGCGCGACGTGCTCGTCGTCTGCGCAATGCACGTCGGGCAACTGCACCGGCGGTACGTGCCACTGAGCTAGTTACATGAAGTGACCGGCTCAAGTCGCGCGGTCGTAGGTTACGCGGCGGCAAAGCTGCGCAGAGCTACACACGACAGGAGCCGGTCATGAAGAAGACTACACGATGGGTG
>Ga0302157_10001288_pt1 | contig 31198 bp, 31 predicted proteins | sample I_Bog_N3_3_FD_193502 | JGI IMG/M metagenome (GOLD analysis project Ga0302157, IMG submission 193502) | Peat permafrost microbial communities from Stordalen Mire near Abisko, Sweden - I_Bog_N3_3 | ecosystem: Environmental > Terrestrial > Soil > Wetlands > Peat | place: Sweden: Abisko, Stordalen...
GATCGCTTCGATCTGCTCGGCCTGGAGGAAGCCAACCTGCTGCTGCTGCAAACCTGCCTGGCAGTGGAGGAGCATCCGGTGCGCGATCCAAACGAGGACCTCGGCCCGCTGGCCGGGGAGATTGCGCGCCTGGACTTCAAGCTCAACCTGGTGATGCAGCTGCTGGCGAAGCTGACGTCCAAGGACCGCATTCCGCCGGCGACGCCGATACTCTTCAACGGCGTGGGCGCATCGTGGACCTGCATCGGCCAGACGCCGCCGGTCGGCGGCCATGGCGTGCTGCGCGTGCAGCTGCGCAGCTCGCTGCCGCAGCCGCTGGAACTGCCGGCGCAGGTGACCGCGGTCGAGGGCAGTGTGGCGAAAGTGAAATTTTCCGGACTGTCCTCCGGGGTCACCGAGCTGATCGCGCGCCTTGCGTTCGTGCGCCACCGGCGCCATGTTGCCGAGGTGCGCAAGGCACGCGCCTGAATTGCGACGCGCTGCACAACGGCGCTGTGACGTAATACCTCTTTATTGCATAACCCGATCACTAGTCTGTTCCTGACGGTATCTTCAGGAACAGGGAATCCATGGCCGAAAGAGCTGCCCTCGCAGGCGCCTCCGCTAACGTCGACGCGCGTACGGTGCCCAGGGCGCAGGCGACCCAGCCGGTCACGCTGCCGACCGGCGCCTCGGCTCGCATTCGCCAGGTTAATCACCTGATCACTCAGGTCGCCGCATTCGACAGCAACGTCCTGATCCTTGGGGAATCCGGCACCGGCAAGGAAGTCGTCGCGCGCGCGATTCACGAGGCCTCGCCGCGGGCGGCACGCCCGTTCGTGCCCATCAACTGCGGCGCGATTCCATCCGAGCTGCTGGAGAGTGAACTGTTCGGACACGAGAAAGGCGCCTTCACCGGCGCGCTGGCGGCGCGCAAGGGGCGGTTCGAGATCGCCGAGTGCGGCACCATCTTCCTGGACGAAATCGGCGACATGAATCCCACCATGCAGGTGAAGTTGCTGCGGGTGCTGCAGGAGCGGATGTTCGAACGCGTTGGCAGCTGCGTCTCGCAGCGCTGCGACGTACGCATCATCGCAGCGACGCATCACAACCTGGAAGAGGCGATCGCCAGGGGCGCGTTTCGCGCCGACCTTTATTATCGGCTCAACGTGGTGCCGATCGAGATGCCGCCGCTGCGCGAGCGCGGCGAGGACCTGCCGCTGCTGATCGCCAACCTCGCGCAGCGCATCAGCATGGCGGGTCGACCGCAGGTGCAGTTCACCGGCGCGGCGGTCGAGGCGTTGCAGGCCTACCGCTGGCCGGGCAACGTACGTGAACTCGGCAACCTGATCGAGCGCATGTCGATACAGTGTGCTGCGCGGCCGGTGACCATCGCGGATCTGCCAGCGCGCTACCGTCCCGCCGACTGGTGCGCCGACGCCGAAGCGATTGGCGGCGAGCTGATTGCCTCGGCGCCAGCGATCAATGTGCTCGCGACGGTGCTACAGCCGGCGGCAGCGCTACAGCCGAAACCGGATCTGCCGACGCCGCCGGACCTGCAGGTGGTGCCGGCGCCGCCGTGCACGGCGTCTGCGCCTTCCGATGACGAGCCGGCAGCCATGGACCCGGGGCTGGCCGATGCGTTGCTGGAAGAGTTCCCGCACCAGTTCGACCTGCGCAATTACCTCGAGTCGCTCGAGCAGCGGCTGATCGTGCGCGCGATGCGCGCGGCTGGCGGCACTGTCGCCCAGGCCGCGCGGCTGCTGGGCCTGCGGCGCACCACGCTGGTGGAGAAGCTGCGCAAGTACTCCCTCGCCGGCAGTGACAGCGAGCTGTCGGAAACTTGACGTTGCGGCGGCGGCCGGCGGCCGCCAGTGTGAGCTGTGTCTCGGATTGCCGGCGGCACGCAAATTGCTCCTGTCCTCGCCAGTACCACCACGATCAGTACGACAGCCAGTACGACGATAGAGGCAATGACCACTACACAGTACGTCCACGAGCCCGTGGCCTGCGCCGACGTCTCCACGCGGCTGATGGAGCTGGCGCGGCGCGTCGCACGCAGCGAATGCACCGTGCTGATTGCCGGTGAGTCCGGCACCGGCAAGGAGGTGCTGGCGCGCTATATCCATCGCCATTCGCTGCGCGCGCGCTCGCCGTTCGTGGCGATCAACTGCGCGGCGATTCCCGAAAACATGCTCGAGGCGATGCTGTTCGGCTGGGAGCGCGGCGCCTTCACCGGCGCGCAGGCGGCGCATCCGGGCAAGTTCGAACAGGCCCAGGGCGGCAGCCTGCTGCTGGATGAGATCTCCGAGATTCCCCTGTCGCTGCAGGCGAAGCTGCTGCGCGTGCTGCAGGAGCGCGAGGTCGAGCGCCTGGGTGCAAGGCAGGCGGTGCAGCTCGATGTGCGCGTGATCGCAACCACCAACCGCCATCTGCGCAGCGATGTCGCCAGCGGGCGCTTCCGCGAGGACCTGTACTACCGACTGAACGTATTTCCCCTGACGCCGGTGCCGCTGCGCGCGCGGCGCGACGACGTGCTGCCGCTGGCGATGCGACTGCTGGCATCGCACTGCAAGCCCGGCGCCCGCATACCAGCATTGCTGCCGGATGCCGCGCAGCTGCTGCTGACCTATGACTGGCCCGGCAACGTGCGCGAGCTGGAGAACGTGATGCAGCGCGCGCTGGTGCTGTGCGAGAGCGACCTGATCCGTGCCGCGCACATCGTGTTCGAACCCACCAGCGCACCCAACCCGATCCCGGTCGATATGCGTGTCATCCCCACGCTTGCCGCGGCGTCGGCCGCAACGTCCGACGGCGCGCCGGTGCAGTCGCTTGCGGGCCCGCTGGCACTGGCAGACCCCCTGGCACTGGCGGATTCGCTGGCGCTCGCCGATTCGCTGGCGCTGGCGGAGCGACAGATCATCCTCAAGGCGCTGCGTGCACATGGCAGCCGCGAACGCGCCGCCGCGCAGCTCGGCATCAGTGCGCGCACGCTGCGCTACAAGCTCGCGCGGCTGCGAGCCGCCGGAATTGATCTGTCGGATGAGATCCAGATAGCCGGGAGCGCAGCATGAGCAATCTTGCCATCGACCAGGTGCTGGCCCAGATCCGCTCACTGTCATCGCAGGCGGGGGCGGGCATCGGGCCCGCCACGGCGGGTGCAGCAGGCGCTGCGGGTACATCGGGCGTGGCTGGCGCGACAGGCACAGCAGGCGCGGCGCCGGCCTTTGGCCAGCTGCTGGCGCAGGGCATCGAATCGGTCAACCGCAGCCAGCAGAGCGCCAGCGCGCTGGCCGATGCCTGGGAGCGCGGCGTCTCCGGCGTCGACCTGGCGCGCGTGATGATTGAGAGCCAGAAGGCCTCGGTCTCGTTTCGCGCGCTCACGGAAGTGCGCAACCGCCTGGTCACCGTGTACCAGGACATCATGAACATGTCGATCTGAGCCGCTGATGGAAACTGCATATGGCGACTAACCAGGGCGCGAGCTTTGCCGGCCGGGTCGGCCTCAATGTCAGGCCGCTGTTGCTGCTGCTGGGCATCGCCGCGGCGGTGGCGGCCGGCGTTACCGTGGTGCTGTGGTGGCGTGGGCCGAACTGGAGCCTTCTGTACGGCAATCTGTCCGACTCAGATGCCAGCAGCGTGGTGCAGGCGCTGCAGACCGCATCGATCGAGTACAAGCTCGACAGCACCACGGGTGCGATCATGGTGCCGGCAGAACGGGTGCACGAGGCGCGGCTGCAGCTGGCCGGACAGGGACTGCCGCAGGGCAAGAGCGCCAGCCTCGAGCTGATGAGCAAGGATCCGGGTTTCGGCGTCAGCCAGTTCATGGAGAACGCCCGCTACCAGTACGCGCTGGAAGGCGAGCTGGCGCGCACCATAGCGTCGCTGCAGGCGGTGGAGGCGGCGCGCATCCACCTGGCACTGCCGCAGCAGTCGGCGTTCGTGCACGACCGGCGTCCCGCCAGCGCCTCGGTGCTGTTGCAGCTGCGCGCCGGGCACCGGCTGCAGGCGGAACAGGTCTCCGCCATCGTGCACCTGGTGGCCTCGAGCATTCCGGAGCTGGACGCAGACAACGTCACGGTGGTTGACCAGCAGGGGCGGCTGCTGTCGTCGCCACGCAATTCCGAAGCCGCGATCACCGCCGAGCAGTTCGAGGCCGCACATCGCATCGAGGACAATTACACCGAGCACATCGAGCGGCTGATCGCGCCGCTGGTGGGAGAGGGACGGGTGCACGCGCAGGTGACCGTAGACCTGGACGCCGGCGCGATCGAGGAGGCGCACGAGCAGTACAAGCCCGACAGTGCCATCGTGCGCAGCGAGCAGAGCGCGGAGGAGATTTCGCGCTCCGGCAGCGCGGCATCCGGTGGCATCCCCGGTGCGCTGACGAACCAGCCGCCAGCCGGCGGGGCGCTGGCCGGCGGGGCGGCGAGTGCGGCCAGCAATGGCAAGCCGGCGGCTGCCGCTAACGCCGCGAGCGGCGCCAATGGTGCGAGCGGCGCCAATGCTGCCGCCGCCAGCGCCGCCAGCGCCGCTGCCGCGGCGGCAGCCGCTGCGAACCCGGAAAGCTCCTCCAAGCAGTTGACGCGCAATTACGAGATCGATCGCACCGTGAGCTATTCGCGCCAGCCGGCCGGCCGCGTCAAGCGGGTGACGGTGGCGGTGCTGGTGGACAACATGCGCCAGGTCGGGCCCGACGGCAAGAGCGTCGAACGTGCGCTCAGCAGCGCGGAGATCGATGACATTACCCGGCTGGTGAAGAACGCGGTCGGATTCGACCAGGCACGCGGTGACAGTGTCAACGTCGTCAACCAGCCGTTCCTGCCGCAGGTCGCCGAGACCATCAAGCCGGAAGTGGTTCCGCTGTGGCAGCGGCCGTGGGTGCGCGATGTGGTGCGCCTGGTGCTGGGCGCGCTGGTGCTGGTGGCGCTGGCGCTGGGCGTGCTGCGGCCGCTGATCAGGAACCTGTCCACCCACGCGTTGGCAGGAACGCCCGAGCTGCTGCCGGCCGGACGCGCCTCGGAGGAGAAAGCCACGGTGACCGCGGCGCCGTCGCAGTCGCTGGCGTACGAGCAGCAGCTGGTGCAGGCGCGCGGCCTGGTGTCGCAGGATCCCAAGCGCGTGGCGCAGGTGGTGAAGACCTGGGTCGGTGAATCATGAGCGAGGCGGCGATGTCGCGCTCCGGCGTCGACCGGGCGGCGATCCTGCTGCTGGCGCTGGGCGAGCAGGAAGCCGCCCAGGTGTTGAAGCACCTGGGCGCGAAGGACGTACAGCGTGTCGGCGCCGCGATGGCGCAGCTGTCCTCGGTGTCGCGCGAGGAGGTGACCAGCGTGCTGACGACGTTTTCCAGCAGCGTCGAGCAACAGACCTCATTCGGTGTCGGCACCGACGACTACATCCGCAAGGTGATGAACGAGGCGCTCGGGGCCGAAAAGGCCGGCAGCGTCATCGACCGCATCCTGCGCGGCCGCAGCAGCCGCGGCCTGGAAGCCCTGAAGTGGATGGAGGCCCGGGCGGTCGGCGAGATGCTGCGTTCGGAGCACCCCCAGATCATCTCGATCGTGCTGTCCTACCTGGATGCCGACCAGGCGGCGGAGATCATGACGCAGCTGCCCGCCTCGATGCGCGCCGACATCCTGATGCGCATTGCGACGCTCGACGGCGTGCACCCCTCGGCGCTGAACGAACTCGACGACGTGCTGGAGAAGCAGTTCTCCGGCAATGGCGCCGGCCAGAATGCCGGTGGCTTTGGCGGACCGAAGGCGGCGGCGGAGATATTGAACCTGCTCGGCACCGCCAACGAAGCCCCGATCATGGCGCAGATCGCCAAGGTCGATGCGGCGCTCGGCCAGCAGCTGCAGGACCTGATGTTCGTGTTCGAGGACCTGGCCGACGTCGACGACCGCGGCATGCAGGAACTGCTGCGCGAAGTGCCGGGCGACAAGCTGATCATCGCGCTCAAGGCGGTGGACGAGACGCTGAAGCAGAAATTCTTCAAGAACATGTCGGAGCGCGCCGGCCAGATGATGAAGGACGACCTGGAAGCCAAGGGACCGGTGCGGCTGTCGGAGGTCGAGGCGGCACAGAAGGAAATCCTGATGACCGCGAAGCGCATGTCGGACGAGGGCCGCCTGGCGCTGGGCGGCAAGGGCGGTGAGCAGTATGTCTGAGTCCGCCAGCGCCGCGCTCTGGGAGTTGCCGCCGATCGACGGACCGTTGGTCACGCGCCGGCGGCGTGGCGCCGAGCTCGATGTGATCGAGCGCGAGGCCTGGGACAAGGGCTATGCGGATGGGCGCGAAGCCGGACTCGCGGCGGCGGCGCAGGCGCAGCAGTCGGCCCAGGCAGAACTTGATCGGCGCGTGCAGCAACTGGGCTCGATCCTCGATTTCATGGCCACGCCGGTCGCCGACCTCGACGCCCAGGTGCAGCGCCAGCTGGCGTTGCTGGCCGGCGCGATTGCGCGCCAGGTAGTCAGGCGCGAGATCAGGCTGCAGCCGGACGATATCATCGGCGTGATTCGCGACACCGTGGTGCTGCTGCCGGTGACGGCACGCGAGGTGCGCGTGCACCTGAATCCCGAAGACGCGACGCTGGTGCGCACGCGCCTGGCCGATGTGGCCAGTGAGCGCGCCTGGAGCATCACCGAGGATCCGCTGCTGCCGCGCGGCGGCTGCCGCGTGACCAGCGAGAACTCCAGCATCGATGCGCAGGTCGAACAGCGGCTGGGGGCGGCCATTGCCGCGGTATTGGGCGATGAGCGCAGCGCGCCGCCGGGCGACACGGCGCGCGCGGGCGAGGCGATGCGCGCGGGCGAGGCGACGCGATGAACTCCCCTGTGAACCCCCCTATAAACCCGATGTACGCGCCGGCCGCCGGTCGCTGGAGCGACGCGCTGGCGCGCTACCAGCAACGACTGGCCGACGTGCCGCCGCCGGTGGTGGCGGGCTGCCTGACGCGCATGGTCGGATTGACGCTCGAAGCGTCCGGCTGCCAGGCCGCGGTCGGTGATCGCTGCGAGATCGTCAGCGCCGACGACGCGCGCATCGAGGCCGAGGTGGTCGGATTCGCCGGCGAGCGGCTGTACCTGATGCCCACTGGCGATATCCACGGGCTCAAACCCAACGCGCGCGTGGTGCCGCGGCCGCATGCCGGCATGGTGCGCGTCGGACCCAAGCTGCTCGGTCGCGTGGTCGACGGCGCCTGCAGGCCGCTGGATGGCCACGGACCGATCGAGACCGAGGCCAGCGTGCGCCTGACCGGCACCCCGATCAATCCGCTGCTGCGCCAGCCGATCACGCAGCCGCTGGATGTCGGCGTGCGCGCCATCAATGGCCTGCTGACCATTGGCCGCGGCCAGCGCGTCGGCCTGTTCTCGGGCAGCGGCGTGGGCAAGAGCGTGCTGCTCGGCATGATGGCGCGCTACACCGCGGCCGATGTCATCATCGTCGGGCTGATCGGCGAGCGCGGACGCGAAGTCAAGGAATTCATCGAGCGTATCCTGGGCCGCGACGGGCTGGCGCGCTCGGTGGTGGTAGCCACCCCGGCCGACTATCCGCCACTGATGCGGCTGCACGGCGCCTGGCTGGCGACGGCGATCGCCGAGTACTTCCGCGATCGCGGCAGCAACGTTCTCCTGATCATGGACTCGCTGACGCGCTTCGCGCAGGCGCAGCGCGAGATTGCGCTCGCCATCGGCGAGGCGCCCGCGACCAAGGGCTACCCGCCGTCGGTGTTCGCGCGGCTGCCGCAGCTGGTGGAGCGCGCCGGCAACGGCGTCGCGGGCGAAGGCTCGATTACCGCGTTCTATACCGTGCTGGCCGAGGGCGATGACCAGAATGACCCGATCGTCGACGCCGCACGCGCGGTGCTCGATGGCCACATCGTGCTGGCGCGGCGCATCGCCGACGGCGGACGCTACCCCGCGATCGACGTCGAAGCCTCGGTCAGCCGGGTGATGCACGAGCTGGTACCCGAGGCGCACTTCGACCTGGTACGCCGCTTTCGACAGATCAGCGCGCTGTATGAACACAATCGCGACCTGATCACGATCGGCGCCTATCAGCGCGGCAGCGATCCGCGCATCGATGGCGCCATTGCGCGCTGGCCGCAGATCGAGGGCTACCTGCGCCAGGACATGCGTGAGCGCGTGAGCCTCGCCAGCAGCAGCTCGCAGCTGGCGGCGACCATGGCGGAGCCGAAGCCTTGAGACCCAAGTGAGGACCTAAGTGAAGCGATCGAAACGACTGGAGCCGGTAGGCGCGCAGGCTGAAGAGACCGAGCGCGAATGCGCGGCGCAGGTGGCCGCGCTGCAAGGCCGGCTGGGGGATGCCCAGCGCAGCTGCCAGGAACTGCAACGCTATCTTGCGGAGTACCAGAACATGTTCCAGCAACGCGCCAGTGCCGGCATCGGCGTCAGCGGCATGAGGGACTACCAGGCGTTCATCGCGCGGTTGGGCGAGGCGGTGCGGACGCAGCAGGGCGTCATTGAACAGCTGCAGGCCGACTGCGAAGGTGCACGTGCGCGCTGGGTCGAGGCTGCGGCACGCAAGAGCGTGGTGCGCAAGGTGATTGCCAAGGTGCGCAGCGAGGACCAGAAGATCGAAGAGCGCCGCAACCAGAACGAATCCGATGAACACGCCCAGCGACTGGGCGGTGCACGCTGATGTCCGCGCGGATATCGGGCGCGGCGTCAGCCAGCGCAGGCTCCGCAGTCGCTGCTGGCAGGACGACAGCGACAACGGCAGCAGCCGGCGCAGAAGCCGCGGGCAATTCAGGCCCGGACGGCGCCGCAGCGAGCGCCGGCGCACGCGCCACATCGGCAGCCGGTACCGGTGGCGCTGCACAGGGCAACGCTAATGCCGCCGGCGGCGCGCGCTTTTCTGCGGCGATGGCCGATGCCGTACAGGCCCGGGACACCCGGCCGGCCAAGGCGGAGCCCCAAGGCGATGCCCAGGCAGATATCAAGGCCGATGCCGCGAGCGATGCCGTTGCCGATGCTGCGAGCGACAGCGGCAGCGTCGCCCACAGCGGCAAGCTCGCCCAAGGGGACATCGCCGCCGACGGCGCCGGTGCCGCCCACGGCAACACCGCGACCGCGCGCGACGCACAGGCTGCCACGGCCCAAGGCGCTGCGAGGGCTACGCTCGCTGCCGCAGCGCGCGGTCGCGCTGCGAAACCGACGCCCGTCACCGAACAGAGCGTGATCCATTCGAATCCTGCCGCCGCCGATCCTGCGGCCGTCTCGGGCAGCGGCCGGAGCACCGCCAAGTCCGCCAGCGCCAAGTCAGCCAGTGCCAAGTCCGCCAGCGCCACATCAGTCAGCGCCAGCTCCGCCAGCGCCTCGTCCAGCAGCGCCGGGTCGGCAAGCGCCGCGTCCGGCGCGGGCGATGCAGCCGCCACGGCGATGAACGATCCCCTGGCGCTGGCCATGTTGCTGGCAGTCGCCGGCATGCCGACGCGCGGCGGCGCGACGGCGGCAGCCGCGCAGCAGAATCAGCCAGTGCCAGCGGCCAACGCGTTGTCGCCTGGGCAGTCAACGCTGCCGGGTCAGTCGTCGCAGCCGGCCCAGTCAACGCAGCCGGGTCAATCGGCGCAGCCGGCGCAGACAGTGCAGCCGGCGCGCGATGCGGCGGCGGCAGCTACCGACATCACGGATTCAACCATCAGCGCCGCCGCCCCGGATGCATCGTCCTCGCTACCGCAGGCGAACAGCGACGCGCCGTCGCGCAACGACCAGCCTGCGATCATGACGGGCGCCGTTGGCCTGCCCGACCTGGCGCGCGCGCTCAACACCGGCGTTGCGCCGGCGCCGTCGGTCGACGCGACGGTGGGGGTGCCGGTCGGCAGTGGCAGCTGGCCGCACGCGGTTGCCGCGCAAGTGCACTGGTTCGTCAGCAACGGCGTGCAGAGCGCCACACTGCGCCTGTCGCCCGAGCACCTCGGGCCGGTCGAAGTGCACATCGATGTGCAGAGCTCACAGGTCAACGTGAACTTCAGCGCCGCGCACGCCGAAACGCGCGCGGCGCTGGAGCAGACAGTCCCGCGCCTGCGCGAGCTGTTCGCCAGTGGTGGCCTGACACTGGGCCAGGCCAACGTGCAGGCCGATCCGCGACCGGGATCACAATCTACGCCGGTGCCGGTGCGCACGGCATTCTCCCAGGCAGCCACGCTCGAACCGGTGGCGGCGACCGCCGCAGGGTCGCTCGGCCTGGTCGATGAGTACGCCTGAATGCACACCCGGGCAGTGACAGTTTTCCGTCGTTCTATGCCGCCAGGCGCTGGCACATCGTTTGCTCTGCTACCTGGCACCTGAGAATTGTTGACCTGAAACGTACCGAGTACCACCGAACATGGCTGCCGAACCCGCGAACAGCGACGCCGCACCGAACGTGCACCCGATCAAGCCCAAAGCCAAGGGCAAGCTGCTCTGGGTTGCCATCGCCGTGGTGGTGATCGGTGGTGGCGCCGGCGCCTGGTTTGCGTTCAAGCCGGCTGCGACCCCGGAGGGCGCTGCCGCCGCCAACAAGCCGGCGACGCCGCACGCGGCACCGATCTACTACAAGTTCGATCCCGCCTTCGTGGTCAATTTCGGCGGCGAAGGCGCGACGCGCTACCTGCAGGTCACGGTCGAGGCGATGTCGCGCGACCCGGCGGCGGTGGAGAGTCTCAAGGCCACCGAACCGGCAGTTCGCAACGACCTGGTGATGCTGTTCTCCGGCCAGGACAACGCCACGCTGATGAGCGCGGACGGCAAGGAGAAGTTGCGTGCGGCGACGCTCGCGACCATCCGCAAGGTGCTCGACAGCGAAGGCGGCAACGGCAAGCTGATCGAGGCGGTGTACTTCACCAGCTTTGTGATCCAATGACGATGGGCGCGGAGATCCTCAACCAGGATGAGATCGACGCCCTGCTGCGCGGCGTGGATGACGGCGCGGTACCGATCGCGCCGCTGCCGGAGATTTCCGCGGAAGTGCGCAGCTTCGACATCGCCACCCAGGTGCGGCTGGTGCGCGGCCGCATGCCGACCCTGGAAATGATCAACGATCGCTTCGCGCGGCAGTTTCGCATCGGCCTGTTCAACATGATCCGCCGCACCGCGCAGATCAGCGTGGCGCCGGTGAAGGTGCAGAAGTTCAGCGAGTACATCCAGAACCTGCACGTCCCCTCGAGCCTGAACCTGATGCGCCTCAACCCGCTGCGCGGCACCGCGCTGCTGGTGCTCGATGCCACGCTGGTGTTCACCATCGTCGACAATTTCTTCGGCGGCAACGGCCGCTACGTCAAGATCGAGGGGCGCGAATTCACCATGACCGAGGGCCGCATCATCCAGATGGTGCTGCGCCAGGCGTTTGCCGACCTGGCGGAGGCCTGGGGCATCGTCGCCAGCATCAACCTCGAGTATGTCAATTCCGAGATCAACCCGCACTTTGCCAATATCGTCAGTCCGTCCGAGATCGTGGTGGTGACCTCTTTCAAGGTCGAACTGGAAGGCGGCGGCGGCGAGATGCACGTCACCATGCCGTACGCGATGATCGAACCGATCCGCGACCAGCTCGACTCCGGGATGCAGAGCGATCGCATGGATCGCGATGACAGCTGGACGCAGTCGCTGCGCGAGGAGATCGAGGACGCCGAGCTCGATATCGTCCCGGTGCTGGGCAAGAGTTCGTTGACGCTCGGGCGGCTGGTGGACCTGAAGCCCGGCGACGTGATTCCCTGTGATTTTGACGGCAATGTGACCCTGTATGCAGAAGGCGTTCCGGTACTGCGTGGCAGCTATGGCGCCTCCCGGGGCCAGCAGGCAGTCAAGGTCACGCAGCGGATTACGCGGCACAAGATGCCGGTGTTAAGTAATGTCGTAATAGGTGCAAAGCAATGAGTACCGCAACAGCGAACGCGGCCGAGCCGCAACCGGCGCCCCTGGGTAACCTCAAGCCGGACGCGCCGCCAGCCGGCGCAAACCGTGAGCTCAATCTCGACGTGGTGCTGGACATTCCGGTCACACTGTCGATGGAGGTTGGGCGCAGCCGCATCAGCATCCGCAACCTGCTGCAGCTCAACCAGGGCTCGGTGGTGGAACTGGAGCGGGCAACCGGCGAGCCGCTCGACATTTATGTCAATGGCACGCTGATCGCGCACGGCGAAGTCGTGGTGGTCAACGACAAGTTCGGCATCCGGCTGACCGACGTCATCAGCCCGGCGGAGCGCATCCGCCAGCTGAAATAACCCGCCTCAAGAATCGGCGCGCCGGGCCGATACTAGCCAAGAGCAGCCAATAGTACTGGCTACGACAGCTTGCCTAGATCAGACCCATACCAGACGAGGTGCCAGTGACGAGCCGATTGCAGCCAGCGTCGTCCCCATCCGCCGCATCGCCGTTCCGCTTCCTGAGCGAGCTCGCCCGGGAACTGTCGGCCGGCCGGGTCGAGCTGCCGTCGTTCCCGGACGCCGTCGTGCGCGTACAGCAGGTGCTGAGCGACGACAGCATCACCAGCGAGCGCATCATGCGCGTGGTGAGTTCCGATGCCGGGCTGGCCGCGCGCATCCTGACCATGGCGAATTCGACGCTGCTGCACCGGGGCGGCTCCCCGGTCACCGACCTGAAGGTGGCCATCACCCGCATTGGTCACGACAGCATCCGCGCCGCGGCACTGTCCTACGCCACCGCGCAGGTGCGCCACGCGGCCGAACTGTCCCATATCCGCTCGGACCTGGAACGCTTCTGGCAGGAGGGCCTGCGCGTCGCCGCGCTGGCGCATGCGATGGCCAGGGAAACCGGTGTACTGCGGGCGGACGAAGCGCTGTTGGCCGGTCTGCTGCACAACATCGGCAAGGTGTACATCGTCGCACGCATGCCCAAGGCCGCCGGCCGGGTCCGGATCGGCGACGACGTGCTGCGCGACTGGCATCCCGGAATCGGCCAGGCGCTGATCGAGAACTGGAAGCTGCCGGAGCATATCGCTATCGCGGTCGGCGGCCAGCTCGAGCGCGAGCGCGCGCACGGCGCGGCGGCGGACCTGCAGGACCTGCTGATCGTCGCGGTGCTGCTCGCGGCGCAGATGGAAAGTAACGCCGCCGATGACGCGGCGCTGGCGCAGATGCCCGCGGCGGCGGCCATCGGCCTGACCGACTCGGCGATGGTGCGCATCATGCTCGAGTCGCAGACCGAGATGGCGACGCTGCAGGCTGCGCTCGGCTAGCGCTACTGCGGCAGCTCGCGCTATGGTGCAGCGATGATCGCCGCTGCCGCCGCGACCCCGCTCCGAGCCCTGCTGTTCGATGTCTTCGGCACACTGGTTGACTGGCGCCGCGGCGTCGCACGCGAAGCCGAGGCGGTATTGGCGCCACTGGGGATCGCGCTCGACTGGCTGCAGTTCGCCGATGCCTGGCGCGCGCAGTATCAGCCGACCATGGATGAGGTCAGGAGCGGCAGGGTTGCGTTCTGCAAGCTGGATCTGCTGCACCGGCGCAATCTCGACCGGGTGCTGAGGAATTTCGGGCAGCAGGGATTGCCGGAAGAGGCGCGGGCACGGCTGAATTTCTCATGGCATCGACTCGATGCCTGGCCGGACGTCGGCGTGGGCCTGGCACGACTGCGCGCGAAGTTCATGCTGGCGCCCTGTTCCAACGGCAACATCTCGCTCATGGTGGATCTCGCCCGGCGCAATGGATTTCCATGGGACGCGATCCTCGGCGCCGAGATTGCGCGCGACTACAAGCCCAAGCCGGTGGTCTACCTGTCCGCAGCGGAAGCGCTCGATTGCGAGCCGGCCGAGGTGATGATGGTGGCGGCGCATGCCTCCGATCTGGCCGCTGCCGCCGCGCTCGGTTTGCGCACCGCATTCATCGCACGGCCGGATGAGTTCGGACCTGTCCATGGAGATGACCCTGCCAGCGTCATGGCCGACATGCACGCGACCAGCGTGCCCGATCTCGCTGACCAGTTGTCTGCGAACGAGGGATTCGCCGTACCGCCCTGGCTTCGTGCCAGTCCCGTGCAATTCCCATGGTAGCGCCGTGCTAGCATGGCCTGGCATGCGCCATCCGAAGCGTCATCTTGCATTGCTCGCCGGCCTGCTGGCAGTGTGCGCCGGCATCGTCGCCTGCACCGCCCCGGCGACCAGGACCGCCCCGGCGACCAGGACCGCCCCGGACACCAGAATCGCCTCGGTGGATGTACGACTGTCCGACCAGAACGAGCTGTTCGAGCAGTACTACCAGGCCGAGCTCAGGGCACACCCCGAGACGGCGACCGCCTACGGCGATTATCGGTATAACGACCAGCTGGACCAGCAGTCGCTGGCCGCCATCGAAGAACAGCACGCGAGCGACGAGCGCTTCCTGGCGCAGTTGCAGGCCATCCCGACCGACGGGTTCGCCGAGCAGGACACGCTGTCGCACCAGATTCTGCTGCATATCCTCGAACAGCGTGCCAGCAATTACCGGTTCAGGGAATTCGAGATGCCGGTCAACCAGATGAATGGGCCGCACGTGGAACTGGCCGACCTGCCGCTGGCCGTGCCGTTCGATTCGGTCCAGCACTATGAGGACTACATCGCCCGGCTGCACCAGATTCCGCGCGTATTCATGCAGACCGAGGAGGTGATGCGCGCGGGCATCAGGGATCAGCTGATGCCGGTGCGTTTCCTGCTGGAGAAGGTCCCGGCTCAGTGCCAGGGCGTCATCGCCGCCGATCCGTTCCTACAGCCGACCACGAAATTCCCCGCCTCGATCCCGCCGGAAGAGCAGCAGCGCCTGAGCGCCGCGATCAACCAGGCGGTGATCAACGAAGTGCTGCCCGCCTACCAGGCGTTTGCCGATTTCATCCGCCAGGAATACGCCCCGGTTGGCCGCACTACGCTCGCCGTCACCTCGCTGCCTGGCGGCGAGGAGCGCTACCTGAACGATATCCGCAGCCGTACCACCGTCAGCAACATGAATCCCGGCCAGATTCACCAGCTCGGCCTGCGCGAGATCGATCGGATCGAGGCCGAGATGCTTCGTATCGCGCGCCAGCAGGGATTCCCGGACCGGGAGTCGTTCCGCGATTCGCTCAAGACCAACCCCAGGTACATCCCGTCCTCCGCGGAGCAGATCGTCGATGATTTCCGCAAATACATCGCGCAGATGCAGCCCCGGCTGCCCGACCTGTTCGGCTTCATTCCCGGCTCGCCGGTCACCGTGGAGGCGATACCGGAATTCCAGGCGGCCATGGCCACGCACTACCAGACCGGGACGCCCGACGGCAAACGGCCCGGCCGCGTGGTCGTGGCGACTTCCCACTTTGCGCAGCGCACACTCATCGACGACGAAGCCACTGCCTACCATGAAGGTATTCCGGGCCATCACATGCAATTGTCGGTGGCGCAGCAGCTTACCGGCCTGCCAAAATTTCGCCGCCACGGCGGTAACTCCGGCTACGTCGAGGGTTGGGCGCTGTACGCGGAGCAGCTGGGCAAGGAGGTCGGCTTCTACCAGGATCCGGTCAGCGACTACGGCCGCCTGGCCAGCGAGCTGTTCCGCGCCGCGCGCCTGGTGGTGGATACCGGCATCCATTCCGAAGGATGGTCACGCCAGCAGGTGGTCGACTTCCTGCGCCAGACCGGGGCCATCGATGAGCCGACCATCCAATCCGAGACCGATCGCTACATCGCCTGGCCTGGGCAGGCGCTGTCCTACAAGCTGGGGCAACTCAAGTTTCGTGAACTGCGCGATCGCGCGCAGCAAGAGTTGGGTCCGAAGTTCGATATCCGCCGCTTCCACGACCAGATGCTGAACGGTGGCGTGCTGCCGCTCGATCTGCTGGAATCGCGCACCGATGACTGGATCCGGGCCGAGAAACGCGGGTCGGATTCCGCATCGACCAACCCGAGCAGCATCGGCGGCCAGATGATGCAGGTGCTCGAGCTGAAATAACCGCGGGCGCGCCGCAATAGGAAATGTTATGACCAGGGACGGTACGTACAAGGGTAACTGCTTTTGTGGTGAAGTCAGCTTCGAGGTGTCGGGAGCACCGGTGGCGATGGGGTACTGTCATTGCGAATCCTGCCGGCACTGGTCGGCAGGGCCGGTCAACGCGTTCACGCTGTGGAAGCCCCAGGCGCTCAAGGTCACGCACGGCGAGCACAGCATCGGCACCTATAACAAGACGCCGATCAGCTATCGCAAGTGGTGCCAGAAGTGCGGCGGCCATTTGTTCACCGAGCATCCCACCATGGGTCTGCTCGACATCTTTGCGGCAATGATTCCAACACTGGCCTTCGAGGCGGCGCTGCACGTGAACTACCAGGAGACCGTGCTGCATATCCACGACGGCAAGCCGAAGATGAAGGACATGCCTGCGGAGATGGGCGGTTCCGGGGTAACGCTGCCGGATTAATAGACGGAAAAAAGCCCCGGCGACCTTGCGGCCGTCGGGGCTGCTGCACTGTTCGATTGCTGGAGTGCTGAAGGTTCAGGCCATCAGCCGACGGGTGCCACGCCGGTGAAGTAGATGATCACGTAAGCCGCGAGCGTCCCGTCGGCCTGTGGGATGCCGAATACCTTGACCGGCGTGCCGACCACCAGTGCACTGGTGAAGGTAGCCAGGCCGCTCGCGGTGGTGATGTCGACCGGGCTCACGGTGACGATATTGCCGCTGCGATCCACCTGGTACACCAGCGCAGCCGACCCGCTGGTATCGTTGAAGTTCACCGTCACCGGCTGAGTACCATCGGGTACTCCGATGCTGAAGCCATTGCTGGCTACAGCAGTCGTGACCGCTGCCAGGGGCACCGGCGCCGGCAGCAGCACCGTCCATGGCACGCTCCATCCGGTCGGGTTGGCAGGGTCGGCCCAGGTAGCCGCGCTCGACCCCAGCACCTTGATCGGCGGCGCGGTGCCGCCGAAGCTGACGCCGCCGCTGGTGGCGGCGACGAAGTCGCTCACCGCCGTGCTACCGTCGGTCAGCAGCGTCGGGAAGGCGAAGTTCCAGTACTTGAAGCCGGTGATCGGGTTGCCACTGCCATCGCTGCCATTGGCGCTGTTGGCAGCGATGTAGTCGAGTGCAACGATGTAGTCGTCAGTGACATGCGGGTAGAAGTGCGTGTAGGTGAACCCGGTGGTGTTCGCCAGCGAGATGCTGCCCGAGTAGCCGGCGGCCTCGATATCGATACTCTGCGCCACCAGCGGCGTGGCGAGCGGATCGACCACGCTGGCGTGCACCTTGAATCCACGCACCAGGTTACCGGCATCGAGAAACGCGGTGCCGGTGCCAATCGGCGTGGCATCTGCAATCGCCGACCACGGCTGGCGGAAGTAGAACTGCGTGTTGGCGTCGATCAGCATCGACACCGGGCGGCCCGATTCGTTCGTGACCGTGATGGTCTGGGTGGTCGTGTTCGCGTGCAGCACGTGCCCCTCCGGACTCAACCACACGCTGGCAAAGCTGCTGCTGGCCCAGATACGCGTCGCGACCAGCGTACCGTCCTGCTGATAGCGCGCCGCGATGCGCACGTACTTGCCGCTAAGCCCGGTCTCGCTCGAGAAGCTGGTGATCTTGGTGACAGTCTTGGCGTCGACGTCGTAGAACAGCGTGCCGTTGGTGGCGTCGGCCAGGATCGTCAGCTGCTGCGTGCTCGCAACCGCCGTCTCCGGCGACGCCACCGGCAGCAGCGGATAGTCCTTGGTGACCGTGATCGACGTGCCGTCGCTCGCCACGCTGGTGACGTCGCCGTACAGGTGGCGCAGTACCAGCCGCGTGATGTCGGCAATCGGATGGCGGCGCACCGGCCCATTGAAATTGACCGCCCAGATGGTGGTGCCGGCACCCGGTGGCTGGTGATCGACGATGAAAGCAGGATGCGACAGGTCGAATTCCAGATCCAGCGCCGCGTTCGGCGTCGTGCTGCTGCTGACCACCAGCGGCGTATCGAAGCTGATATCGATCGGCACCGTAAGGCTGGCACCGCTGCCGCTGGTATGCTGGATCTGGATGGCCGTGGGCGCAATGCTCGATCCTGCGGCAGCCGCGAATCCGGCCTCCGGATCCGCCGCTACGGTCAGCAGCAGGTCACCGGGATTACCGCCGACAGTGAGTACCGCGCCGGTATAGGTACCGACCGGTACCGACACGTTGCCGAGAATCTCGCCGAGGTTGTCGAGCTGCTCAAGGTTCAGGTAGGGCGCATCGGCGCTGGCCGTAAACACCGTCACGTTGCTGCCGCCGCCCTGCGGCACCAGCGCAACACTGATTAGCCTGACGCCCACCAGCGCCCAGTCGTCCGATGACGCATCGCTGACGATGAGCGGCACACGGCCGGTCTGCATCGTGGCGCCGCCGGAGCTGCTGGTCATCATCGAAGTGTCGGAGCCGCCGCCGCCGCAGGCGACGAGCGCTAAAGCCATCGCAGACGTCACCGCGGCGCAGGCGGTGGATCTGAGCATCGTGCTGAGCGTCGTGAGATTCATGTGTCGCCCTCCGTGGGATGTGCCATAAGTCGTGCGCCTCGCCGAACCAGGCAGAGCGCGTCGTGTCAGCACAGCGGCTCTGCCGGGATTCCGTTGACGCCATGATCCGTCGGCGACTGGCGACAGATGCCGCTGCTGCGTCAATTCTCCGGCGTTGCAGCGCAATGTGATCCGCATCACATCGGGCAACACAGCGCAATTCAAATGCACAGAACCACTTAGCCGTATCCCGGTGCGCATGGCACGACCGTTGCTCCTGATCGCGCGTGCCTCATTTCGCATGGAGCTGGCTGCCATTGAACGCGACCAATCAACGCTGCGCTGCGCGCCGGGTGCTGTACGCGGTGTCCGCCACACCGTTCGCGGCGCCACTGCAGCAGGCGGCCCCCGGCACCACCGAAGGTCTGCTGCGCGTCGTGGTCGCGCTGCTCGTGGTGCTGGCCGCGGTGCTGGCGGCGGCCTGGCTGGCGCGGCGCATGCGCGCCTTCAGCGGCGGCGGTGGCAGCGCCCATCTGGAAATGCTGGCGCAGCTGCCCCTCGGCACGCGCGAGCGCGCAGTGCTGGTGCGGGTCGGTGATTGCCAGGTACTGATCGGCGTGGCGCCGGGCAACGTACGCACGCTGCATGTGCTGCGCTCGACGGAGGCGGATGCTGCGCAGGCACAAGCGCAGGCGCAGGCACAGGCACAGGCGCAGGCGCACGTCGCCGCGGATGCTGTGCTTGGAGAAGCCGCGCCAGCGAGCACGGGTGTGGCACGCCCCAGCTTCAAGGCGCTGCTGCTCAGGAGCCTGGGCAAGTGACTCCCCGTCGACGCCGTCTAAGGTTGACGCTACTGCTGGCGCTGCTGCTCGCACTGCCGCTGCTGCTGCCGCTGGTGGCGCAGGCGGCGCCGGGCGGCACGCCGTCGAGTGCCGCCAGTGCGGCGGCGCCCGGCATTCCAGCATTCACGGTTCGCAACAGCGGTGGCGGGCAGAGCTATACGCTGACCATCCAGCTGCTGGCGCTGATGACGGCGATCACGCTGCTGCCGGCGGCGTTGCTGATGATGACCGCCTTCACCCGCATCATCATCGTGCTGTCGATCCTGCGCCAGGCGATCGGCGCCGGGCAGTCGCCGCCGAACCAGGTGCTGATAGGCCTGGCGCTGTTCCTGACGCTGTTCGTGATGTCGCCGGTAATCGACCGGGTACGCACCGATGCGGTGACGCCATACATGGCCGGCGCCATTGACACCAGCACCGCTCTCGAGCGCGGTGTCGCGCCGCTCAAGAGCTTCATGCTCGAGCAGACGCGCGAGAGTGATATTGCCGCCTTCGTACGCATGTCCGGCGGCAAGGGCTTTGCGACCCCGCAGGACGTGCCGCTGACCATACTGGCGCCGGCATTCGTCACCAGCGAACTCAAGACTGCCTTCCAGATCGGCTTCCTGCTGTTCATACCGTTCGTGATCATCGACCTGGTGGTCGCCAGCGTGCTGATGTCGATGGGCATGATGATGCTGTCGCCGGTGCTGATCTCGCTGCCGTTCAAGCTGATGCTGTTCGTGCTGGTGGACGGCTGGACGCTGGTGATGGGGTCGTTGGCTTCGAGTTTCTTCCACTAAGCGTATCCATGTAACGGGGAGCAGCGCATGACACCGGAGACTGTAATGACCATCGCCCAGCGGGCGCTGGAGATGACCTTGATGCTGGCGGCGCCGCTGCTGCTGGTGGCGCTGGTGGTGGGCCTGCTGGTCGGCATATTCCAGGCCGCGACCCAGATCAACGAGATGACACTGTCGTTCATTCCAAAGATGATCGGCATGGCCACCGCGATGGTGATTGCCGGACCGTGGATGCTCAAGCAGCTGGTGAACTACACCCGCATGCTGATCGAGAGCATCCCGTCGCTGATCGGCTGATCGGCTGAGCCCCACCGCGCCACCCGCTACCTCGCCGCCCCGTCGCATGCCGGTCTACGACTACGCCCAGATCGAAAGCTGGATCGGAATGGCATTCTGGCCGTTCCTGCGCATCGGCGCCTGCCTGATGGTCGCGCCGCTGTTTGGCGCCAGCTACGTGCCGCCGCGCGTACGCATCGTACTCGCAGGGGCGCTGACGCTGGTGGCGCTGCCGCTGATCCCGCGGGTCGACGGGCTGACGGTGTTGTCCGCCGACGGTGTGATCACCACCGTGCAGCAGATTGTCATCGGCGTGGCGATGGGATTCGCGCTGCAGCTGATGTTCGATGCGCTCAACCTCGGCGGCCAGCTGCTCGCCAACGGCATGGGGCTGGGACTGGCCTTCAATATCGATCCGCTGCGCGGTGTCGAAACGCCGGCGCTCGGGCAACTGTACGTGGTGCTGGGCACGCTGACGTTCATCGCACTGGATGGACATGTGGCACTGATTGAAACGCTGGTCGCAAGCTTCCATGGGCTGCCGGTGGGTCCGCGCGGTTTCTCGCCACAGGCGCTGCAGTCGCTGGCGGACTGGGGCAACCAGCTGTTCATGGGCGCGGTGCGGGTCGCGTTGCCCGGCATGACGGCTCTGCTGGTCATCAATCTCGCCTTCGGTGTCACCAGTCGCGCGGCGCCTAGTCTCAACCTGTTCGCGGTCGGCCTGCCGGTGACGCTGGTGTTCGGCCTGGTGGTGATCTGGCTCGGACTGCCGAGCATGCAGGCCGGCTGGCTGGATCTGTTGAACTCAGGCTTCAGTTTCCTGCGCGCCCTGGGCGGCGAGCCCTAGGTCGCTGCCGCCGTGGCAGAGCAGGACAACGACCGCGAGCGTACCGAGAGCCCGACACAGAAACGGCTGGACGAGGCGCGCAGCAGGGGCCAGGTGCCGCGCTCGCGCGATCTGGGCGCCGCCGCGGTGGTGCTGACCGGCGGCTTCGGCCTCAACAGCCTGGGCCTGCTGATCGGCGGACGGCTGCTGGCGCTGATGCACGATGGACTTGCCATCACCCGCACCGACGCCGTCGATGCGGGGCGCATGCTGGCGCAGTTCCAGCATGCGGCGCTTGGCGGGCTGATCGCCGCGGCGCCGCTGCTCGGGCTGCTGCTGGCGTCCGCCGTGCTGGCACCGCTGGCGATCGGCGGCTGGACCTTCAGCGGCCAGGCGCTGGTGCCCGACTTCGGCCGCCTGAGTCCAGGCGCGGGCCTGGCCCGCATGTTCTCCAGCCGCGGCTGGATCGAGCTCGGTAAGTCGCTGCTGCGCTTCATCGTCGTGGCGCTGGTGGCGGTGGTGCTGCTGTGGCACCAGTTTCACAGCTTTTCCGGCCTGGGCGCTGAGCCGCCGCGGGCGGCCATCGGCCATGCGCTGTCGCTGGTCGGCAGCGCGCTGATCGCGCTCGGCGGCGCGCTCGCGGCTATCGCACTGGTCGACGCGCCGCTCGCGGTGTGGCAGCACCACAAGGCGCTGCGCATGAGCCGCGAGGAAATCCGCGAGGAGCACAAGGACACGGAAGGCAGCCCCGAGCTCAAGTCGCGCGTACGCCGCGCGCAGCAGGCGATCGCACGCCGCCGCATGATGCAGGAAGTACCCAAAGCGGACGTCGTGATCACCAACCCGACGCATTACGCGGTGGCGCTGCGCTACGACGACGCCCGCATGCGCGCCCCGGTGGTGGTGGCCAAGGGTCGCGACCTGATCGCGCAGCGCATCCGCGAGATCGCCGCCGAGCACAGGGTGGCGCTGGTCGAGGCGCCGCCGCTGGCGCGCGCACTGCATGCCGGCTGCGAGCTGGGTGACGAGATACCGTCACGACTGTATGCCGCCGTTGCAAAGATCATGGTCTATGTCTACCAGCTGCGCAGCGCGCGCCGCCAGGGCGCGCCGCCGCCGGTACAGCCGAGCATCGAGCTGCCGCCGGAGTGAGCGTGTGTGGTCCATGAGCGCTGCGGCGAGTCGCGGTACGGATTGTGTGACGCATCTCGCATTCGTCGACCATTGGTCGTCCCATTCGTGGACTGATAGCAGCGCCGGATTTCTGTCGCCGCGCGGCGGCACGGTAATTGCTCCTTTGAGGGAACATGGCTGACATTGCTATCAATGCGGGCGCCGCGCCAGCGGCGCCCTGGACCGCAGTACTGAGATTGCTGCAGCGGGGCGTGGGCGCGCCGCTGTTGCTGCTGGCGGTGCTGGCGATGGTGGTGCTGCCGCTGCCGCCGCTGGCGCTCGATGTGCTGTTCACCTTCAACATCGCACTGTCGGTGCTGGTGGTGATGGCGGTGGTCAATATCGCCCGGCCGCTCGACTTCGGCATCTTCCCGACGGTGTTGCTGCTGGCGACGCTGCTGCGCCTGGCGCTCAACGTCGCCTCGACGCGCGTGGTGCTGCTGCACGGCCACGAGGGCACTGCGGCTGCAGGGCATGTGATCGAGGCCTTCGGTCAGTTCGTGGTCGGCGGTAACTACGCGGTCGGCATCGTGGTGTTCTCGATCCTGACGATCATCAACTTCGTCGTGGTCACCAAGGGCGCCGGCCGCATTTCCGAAGTCAGCGCGCGCTTCACCCTCGACTCGATGCCAGGCAAGCAGATGGCGATCGACGCCGACCTGAACGCCGGGCTCATCAACCAGGATGAGGCGCGGGTGCGGCGCGCAGAGGTGCGTGCGGAGGCGGACTTCTACGGCTCCATGGACGGCGCCAGCAAGTTCGTGCGCGGCGATGCGACCGCCGGCATCCTGATCCTGATCATCAACGTGGTCGGGGGCCTTGCGATCGGCGTGCTCAGCCACGGGCTTGGATTCACCGAGGCGGCGCGCGTCTATACGCTGCTGACCATCGGCGACGGCCTGGTAGCGCAGATCCCGGCGCTGCTGCTGTCCACCGGCGTCGCGATCATCGTCACCCGCATGTCGCGCGCCCAGGACCTCGGCAACGAATTGACGCGGCAACTGTTCCGGCAGCCACGCGGACTGGCGGTCGCAGGCAGCCTGCTTGGCGTCATGGGACTGATTCCGGGCATGCCCAATGTCGCGTTCCTGCTGTTCGGGACGGCCTGTGGCGCCGGCGCCTGGTACCTGAAGCGCCGCGCCGCGCAGGCGGCCGTGGCCGCAGCCAGCGCACCGGCTGCGCGTCCCGCCGCTCTCGACCCGGAGCAGCGCGAGCTGTCCTGGGACGACGTGCAGCCGGTGGATCTGATCGGGCTGGAGGTCGGTTTCCGGCTGGTGCCGATGGTCGACAAGACGCAGGGCGGCGCGCTGCTGGCACGCATCCGCGGCGTACGCCGCAAGCTGTCGCAGGAACTCGGCTTCCTGGTGCAGTCGGTGCACATCCGCGACAACCTGGAGCTCGCGCCGAACGCCTACCGCATCAGCCTCGCCGGTGTAGCGATTGCCGACGGCATCGTCTATCCCGACCGGGAACTTGCGATCAATCCGGGCCGTGTGTTCGGCAAACCGGCGGGTATCGAGACGCGCGATCCGGCATTTGGCATGGAGGCGATCTGGATCGAGCCCGGCAAGCGCGAGCATGCACAGACGCTCGGCTACACGGTGGTCGACGCCAGCACCGTGGTCGCCACCCACCTGAGCAACGTCATCCAGACCCACGCGCACGAGCTGCTCGGCCACGAGGAAGTACAGCAGCTGCTCAACGGCCTGGCCAAGACCGCGCCGCGACTGGTCGAGGACCTGGTGCCAAAGACGTTGTCGCTGGGCGTGGTGGTGCGGGTACTGCAGGGCCTGCTGGCCGAGCGGGTGCCGATCCGCAACCTGCGCGCGATCATCGAGGCGCTGGCCGAGCATGCGTCGCGCACGCAGGATCCGTCGGTGTTGCAGGCGCAGGTGCGCATTGCACTGGGCCGGCAGATCGTGCAGGACATCGTCGGCAGCGGTGCCGAGCTGCCGGTAATTACGCTCGAGCCGGAACTCGAGCAGCTGCTGCAGTCGTCGCTGCAAGGCCAGGGCGGTGGCAATGGCGGCGGCAACGCTGCGATCGAGCCCGGCCTGGCGGAGCGGTTGCAGACACGGCTGGCAGAATCAGCGGCCCGGCAGGAGGCCTCGGGCGAGGCCACGGTGCTGATGGTGGCGCCGCAGCTGCGCACCACACTGGCACGCTTCACGCGTGCCACCGTGCCCGGCCTGCATGTGCTGGCATGGAACGAGATTCCCGACAATCGGCGGGTTCGCCTGGTGGCGGCGGTCGGGCGCTAGTCAAGGAGATGCAGCACAGATGAAGATCAAGAGATACCTGGCACCCGATATGCGCAGCGCGCTGCGTGCGGTGCGCGAAGAGCAGGGCAGCGATGCGGTGATCCTGAGCAGCCGTGCGACGCCGCAGGGCGTGGAAGTGTGCGCGGCCGTGGACCTGGAGTTGGCGGCGGGGCAGGGCACGCTGGCAGAAACCGCGGAGCTCAAGGAGCTCGAGCGCAGCGCCTGGCAGGAAATGGCACAGGCTGACCTGGAAGCGAACGCCTCCGCCAGTGCCAGCGCCCACGTCAACGCTGTCGCCAACCCCGATTCCCACTACGCTGCAAACGCCAACGCTGAGCTCGCCGACATGCTCGCCGCTGCCGAGCCGGCCGGCTCGGATCGTTCGGTCGGTGAGGAGCTGCGCAGCCTGCGCACGCTGCTCGAACAGCAGCTGGCGGCGCTGGCCTGGAACGACTTTACGCGCCGCGAGCCGCTGAAGGCGCAGGCGCTGGCTGATCTGGCCAACCTTGGCCTGGACCGCGCGCTGGCACTGCAGATTGTCGGCGAGCTGCCGGCGGGCATCGGCAGCGAACAATTGCAGCGCACGCCGTATGCGATGCTGGCGCGTCGCATTCCGGTGTGCCCCGCGCCGCTGGAGCGCAGCGGGGCGCTGCAGCTGGTGGGGCCGCCGGGCGGCGGCAAGACCACGACGCTGTCGAAGCTTGCCGCGCGCTACGTGCTGGAGCAGGACGCCGCCAACCTGCTGCTGATTTCCGCCGATGACGAGCGCATCGGTTCGCACGAGCAGCTGCGCGGGCTGGGGCGCCTGCTCGGCGTGCGCGTGGAAGCGGTGGTCGGAGCCAAGGCGCTGGCGGCGCGCATCGAGGCGCTGCCGGGCAGAATGCTGCTCATCGATACGCCCGGCGTGGTGAGCCGCGACCGCAACGCCGCCGAACAGTATCGGGCGCTACGCCAGCGCTGCACGACGCTGCAGACCATGCTGGTGCTGCCAGCCAGCGCCCAGGGCGGCGTGGTCGACGACGCGGTGGACCATTTCGGCATCGGTGTGTCGAACTGCTGCACGCTCACCCGCATCGACGAGGCGGTGAGCCTCGGCGGCGTGCTGTCGGCACTGGTGCGCTCGCTGCTGCCAGTCGCCTATTGCTGCGACGGGCCGCGCATTCCGGAGGATCTCAAGCCAGCACGGGCGCATCAGCTGGTCGCGCGCGCGATCGAACTGTCGCGCCAGGCGCAGACCTGCGCCGATGACGATCTGCTCGCCCGCCGCTATGGACGCAGCGTCAATGCAGCAGCCTGAAGCGCGCGCTGCGGAACTTGCCCCGCCACCGGTGCAGGTGATTGCGGTTACCGGCGGCAAGGGCGGCACCGGCAAGACCGCGGTGTCGGTGAACCTGGCGACTGCGTTCGCGCGCGCCGGGCGCAGCACCATGCTGCTCGACGGCGATCTCGGGCTGGCCAACGTCGACGTGCTGCTCGGACTCACGCCGCGCTGCACGCTGGAACAGGTGCTGTCCGGCGAGCGCCGGCTCGACGAGGTCATACTGGAGACCAGCTCGGGCGTGCGCGTGGTACCGGCCTCGTCGGGTGTCGCGCGCATGGCGGCGCTAAGCGCCAGCGAACAGGCCGCCATCGTCAACGCATTCAGTACCCTGCCCGGATCGCTGGACGTGCTGATCGTGGACACCGCGGCGGGTATCAGCGAGTCGGTGCTGCAGTTCTGCCAGTCGGCGCAGCAGGTGCTGGTGGTGCTGCGCGATGAACCGACGTCGCTGACCGACACCTACGCGCTTATCAAGGTGCTCAGCCGCAGCCGCGGCGTGCGCAGTTTCCGTGTGCTCGCGAACATGATCCGCCATTCCGGCCAGGGCCAGAGCGTGTTTCGCCGGCTGCAGCGCGTGACCGATCGCTATCTCGAGGTGGCGCTCGACTATGTCGGCGAGATTCCCGAGGACAGCGCCCTGCAACGCTCGGTGCAGGCGCAGCGACCGGTGCTCGAGGCATTCCCGTCCTGTCCGTCGGCGCGCGCGATCAGCCGCCTGGCGGGCGTGGCGCGCTCCTGGCCGATGCCCGAAGGTCCGAGCGGCCGGCTGGAATTCTTCCTGGAACGCATGCTGCGGCGTCCGCCGCCGCGGCTCACGGTGCTCAAATGAAGGTGCTCGAATGAACACTGGCGCACGCGCCTATGCCAGCGCGCAGCCGGCGCCCGACATGGATGCACTGGTGCGCAAGCATGCCGACCTGGTGAAGCGCATAGCCTATCACCTGGTAGGGCGGCTGCCGCCGCAGGTGGAAGTCGATGACCTGATGCAGGCCGGCATGATGGGGCTGCTGGAGGCGGCGCAGAACTATGCCACCGGGCGCGGTGCGAGCTTCGAGACCTATGCCGGCATCCGCATCCGCGGCGCGATGCTCGATGCGCTGCGCAAGCTCGACTGGGCGCCGCGCTCGGTGCACCGCAAGGCGCGAGCGGCGGCGCAGGCGCTGCGCGAAGTGGAGGCGCAGCGCGGCGCGGAGGCCAACGAATCCGACGTCGCAGCCCACATGGGGGTGTCGCTGGCGGAATACCAGCGCATCGTGCAGGACACGCTGGGTTGCCAGCTGCTGCGGCTCAATGACGCCGACGGTGAGGACTCGGCGCTCGATCGGCTGCCGGATGGCGCGCCGGATCCTGCGGCCGTCGCGCTCGACGATTCGCTGCGCCAGGCGATCATCGACGCGATACAGCTGTTGCCCGAGCGCGAGCGGCTGGTGCTGTCGCTGTACTACGAGCAGGAGTTGAACCTGAAGGAGATCGGCGCGGTGCTGCAGGTGACCGAATCGCGCGTCTGCCAGTTGCATGGGCAGGCGCTGCTGCGGCTCAAGTCGCAGCTGACCGAGTGGCACAACTAGGTTCGCGGTCGTGGACGTACTGAGCATCACCGGCCTGCTGCTTGCCGCGATCGCGATCATCCTGGGCGCGATCCTCAAGGGCGCCGGCGTGCATGCGCTGCTGTCGGCAGCGGCGTTCATGATCGTGGTGGTCGGCACGGTCGCGGCGATCTGCGTGCAGACACCGATGCAGGTGATGCGGCGCGCGCTCGCCATGTTCCCGTGGATATTGCGGCCGCCGACCCAGGATCCGGTGCGTTGCATCAGGAAGATCATCGACTGGAGCAACATCTCGCGCCGCCAGGGGCTGCTCGGGCTCGAGGCGCTGCTCAAGTACGAAGCCGACCCGTTCCTGCACAAGGGACTGCAGCTGGTAATCGACGGCAGCGAACCGGACATCATCCGCAGCACGCTCGAACTCGACATGCACGCGCGCGAGGCGGCCGACATTCGCGCCGCCAAGGTGTTCGAGGGCATGGGTATCTACTCGCCCACACTCGGGATCATTGGCGCGGTGCTGGGTCTGATGGCGACGATGCAGAACCTGGACGATCCGTCCAAGCTCGGCCATGGGATCGCCGCGGCATTCACCGCGACCGTGTATGGCATCGGCCTTGCAAACCTGTTCTTCCTGCCGATAGCCAACAAGCTCAAGCTCGCGGTCCACAGCCGCAGCCAGCTGTGTGAAATGCAGGTGGAGGGCCTGATCGCGATCGCGCAGGGCGAGAACCCGCGCATCATCGAGGGCAAGCTGCTCGGGTTCCTGCATTAGAGCGGGCAGCCAGGAGGCAATACAGCATGCGACGCCGACGCTACGACGACCACGATAACCACGAGGCCTGGGCGATCCCGTACGGCGACCTGGTGACGCTGCTGCTGGCCTTCTTCGTGGTGATGTACGCGATATCGTCGGTCAACGAGGGCAAGTATCGCGTGCTGTCGGATTCACTGACGGAAGCTTTTCACGGCACGCCGCGTTCACCACAACCGATCGAAGCGGGCGGCGCGCACCTTGCGCCCCCCGAGCAGCTGCCGCTGACGCAGGTGCATCGGATGATCAGCGCCAGGCTGCCGATTCGTCACGTCGTGGCGGCAACGGATGCGCCGCCGGCGCCGCAGCACTCGCCGACGGCGCAGCAGGCGGCCACGCAGTCGGCCCGCGATGCAGCGGCGGAATCGCCCCCGGCTGGCAACGACATGGGTGCCAGCGGCATGCGTGGCCTCGACGTTCCCGGCAGTGACCTCGACCAGGTGGCGCAGGATGTGAGCGCTGCGCTGTCATCGCTGGTGGCCGCAGGCAGCGTGCGGGTGCGGCGCAGCGACTCCTGGGTCGCGGTCGACATCAGCACCGACATCCTGTTCGGCAGCGGGGTTGCGCGGCTGTCGCCTGCGGCGCTGGCGGCGCTGCAACGGCTGGCCGATGTGCTCAAGACATTTCCCAATGCGGTGCGGGTAGAGGGGCATACTGACGACCGGCCGATCACGACCGCAGCCTTCCCCTCCAACTGGGAGCTGTCGGCGGCGCGTGCGGCCAGCGTGGTGCATCTGTTCATGGACCGCGGCATCGCGGCCCGGCGGCTGGCGGTGGTCGGCTACGGCGAGTTTCGCCCGATGATGCCTAATGATACGAGCGCCGGCCGCAATGCCAACCGGCGGGTGGAAGTGCTGATATTCAATCGCGACGCCAGCGCCGATGGTTTGCGCTGACGAGCTGGCCTTACGGAGAAGCGAGCTATGTGGCTACATGACATTCCGCAAACGGCGCTGGCTGGCGCCGTCGCGACCCTCGGCGTGGTGATCCTGCTGGAACTGCGCTCGTTCAAGCGACTGCGGCGTTCGGTGGATATCAATCTCGGGCGCGTGTTCGAGCAGCTGGAAATGCTGCGCGCAGAATCGCGGCAGATGCTGGAAGCGCAGGCACAGGCGCAGGCACAGTTATTGGCACAACAGTCCACGGCGCGCGCTAGCGCCCTGTCGGTGCCGGGCGGGCGGTCGGGCGGCGGGCGGATGGCGGCGCAGAGCGAGATGATCGAGCGCCCACTGGCGTCGCCGGAGAGCGAGCGGCCGATGATCGAGCCGACCGCGGTGGACTTCCTGGTCGCCCCTCCGATCGTCAACCCCGCCTATGAGAATGCCGGTGCACTCGCCGCCCAGGGACTCGAGCCGGCGCAGATCGCCGCGTGCAGCGGCCTGCCTGCGGGCGAAGCGCGCCTGCTGGCGTCGCTGGCAGCGGCACGGGCGCGACGCGACCAGGCGGCCGCGGCTGCGGCTACGGCGGAACCGGCGGAAGCGGCGGACTCCGCAAAGGGCTGAAGCAGCGCCTTGCAGCCCGTCCTAGACGAAGCCTATCGCCCGACCGGCCACTCCGACGGCCAGCCAGAGGCTAAGCGACAGGCCCGCACCGAGTTTCAAGGCGATTCGCGGCAGTCTCCCGGCCGCCGCCGCGCGTAGAAACAGGAGTTCGGCGACGATCGCGAGCGCGATCAAGGTCATTTTTACTTCGAAGGCAGGGTTGTAGGCATAGTGCCGCGGACTGCCGATGAACATGAAGGCACCGCTGCCGATCGCAACCACCACCCCCAGCCATAGCAGCGCCGACGCCTCGCGCACTACCTGCGCTGCCGAACGCTCCGCCAGCACCAGTCCCCACAGTCTCAGGGTGATGAGGCACAGCGAGGCGAGCAGCAGCGTGATGCCAAGCACATGCACGATCTGAAGCGATGCGATCAGCAGATGGTTGGACTTTGCAATGGCGTGCGACAAACGGCTGGCCTGCAGCACGTTCAACAGCTCAGTGCCGGTCCTGCTCACGGCCACCTCGGCAGATAAGCAATCAACCGGCCACAGACAATGACCAGCGTCCAAAGACTTATCGATGCCAGTCCTGCAGCCTTCAGGTCGCGCGGCAGCGCGCCTTGATCGCCGTCAACCAGCGGCCGCCGCGCCACGATGAACTCAAAATACAGCGCATTGATTCCCGCCAGCGCCATGAAGATCCATTTGAACGTCCACGCGGGACTTGCTATCACGCTCGTGGCCTCCGACCACAGCAGCAGAACGCCCGAGATGACCACGATCGCGTAGCCCCACAAGGCGTACGGCCGCAGCTGCGTAACTAGCGTCCTGGCCGGCACATCCCGCAGCAGCAGTCCTACCAGTCGCAGGTCAATCAGGATGATCAGGCCTACCGATATGGCAAGGCCAAGAAGATGCGTACCCTCGATGACAGGGAAGGCATAGCGCGATTCGGCGATGGCGGTGCCAAGGCTCGATTGTTCGAGGCGTTCAGCGAGCGGTTGCAGGCTCCACATGGTATCGACCTGTGTCTTGAGCTAGTGCTTTGAGCTGATGGCCACTTGACCGAATCCGCCGTTGTTCTCGACGCATATGCGCTCATAGTGATCGCCGGTCGGTGGCCCATTGGGATTGTTGGCGAGCGGCACCTCGTAATGCCAGCCATCGGTCTTGTCGGCCACGGTGTAGCGGCGCGCCGGGATCGTGGTGGTCCAGGGGCGGGTGTAGACCGTCGGGTCGGTGAAGGTGGCCACGTAGTTGTAGTGCTGGCGATCGTTGTCGAAGATGTAGCGCTCTTCTATATGGACATTGTCGCTGGCGAATTCGGCAGTCCTGGCAAATCGGGCCTTGGCGTTGTTGTTGGTCACGTCGACGACGAGAGTGTTGCCTTCCCAATGTCCGCGGGAGTCCCCGTTCCAGAGCTTGATGCTGTCGGGCAGGTGCGGCCTGCCATCCAGGTAGATGATTCG